>Ga0209123_1000363_pt1 | contig 63442 bp, 53 predicted proteins | sample BarGraIncu00431A_FD_184500 | JGI IMG/M metagenome (GOLD analysis project Ga0209123, IMG submission 184500) | Arctic peat soil microbial communities from Barrow, Alaska, USA - Barrow Graham LP Incubations 004-31A (SPAdes) (version 2) | ecosystem: Environmental > Terrestrial > Soil > Wetlands >... | reverse complement strand
TTGGTAGACGGCATCGAAGTGGCCCAACTTGAAACCCTGATGGTCTATGCCGACAGAACGCAGTTCTCCACGTCCTTGGGATTATCCACCTGTGGATGATAGCCAGAGCCCAATCGGCTGGAAAGCTGCGCAGGGACTGGGTTTCAAAAACTGGTGCGGCTGGCGGGGATCGAACCCACTTTTGGGTAAAAGCTCTCGCAACCCGCGCCACTGTTGGACTTCGCAAATGCCAGCAGGGTTAAAAAAGTCAAAAAGTGGATGACCCAAGTGGACGACACCCACAGCGGATTCTAGCCTGATGGTGGTGCCGTATGCGTTTTCCCCAATCGCCCTGCACCTGACTTTCCACAAACAGCCTCAGCTTGGCTAAGATGACACTACCACCCCATCGTCGGGTCGGAAATCAACAGCAGGGGTAGAAAATGAAAAGCAAAATTGCAGCGCTCTTATTTGCGGGGGCGGCCCTACTGGGCTTCTCCCTGCCAACAACCGCAGGCGGTATTGAAGACCTAAATTGCTCTTTGAACTCTTTGCTGGGTGGCGATTGCTCGGAAATCGCGCGAATTAACAAGTTTCAGGATCAGCAGCAGCAAACATGGCTGAACGGCGGATTGAGTGCAACCGATATGGTGAAGTCGGTGATCAACTATCACCAGAGCCTCACGGCGATCAACAATTACGACAAGGAGCTCTACATGTATAACTTGCAAGTGGCTCAGGTTTGCGATGCCGGGAAGATTTCAAAGGAAGAAGGTCTCTACCTAATGACAAAAAAAGAAAATGAATTGTCTGAGCGTGCGCAAGCGAATCAACCTCCGCCGAATAGGCGACTTACCTGCGTGAGCGAGTCGTTTGGAGGACAAATCACAACGAAATGCCAATAGCGTTTGAAGAAGTCAAGAGGGGATCGGTTTCTTCCTGTTAACTTAGATGGCTAGCAACTGTCCCCACTAGGAATCTAGGGAGGGTTGGCACATCATCCATTTTTTTAATGGAGCCTCTCATGACCAATGTGCCAACTATTTTCGACCGCTTCGCCGACGATCTCGCAAGCTTTCAAGTGCCAAACATCACAATCAAGCTATCGCCTGCGACTAGGATGAGCTATGAAGATTTTCTATCGCTAAGGCGATCTGCTTCCGTTCGCCACCCCCATTTAAATCTTACGGCCAGCTTCTAGCGTGGGCCCTTGGTGGCCCTTGGGCCAATAGGTGCGGCTTTGGGCGTGGCCAGTGTCTGCGAGGGGGGCGCCTTTTTCTTCCTTTCTGCCAATGGCGCGAGGGAGCTTCGAGCCTTCATTTGCTCCCATGCCTTCGCATCTTGCTGGCGCAACTCCCGGCAAGTCTCCCGCCATTGCTTCATGTCCTCCGTGTGCGACTTCATGGCCCGCTGATGCGAGGTCTCGAAACCCAAAGCTGAACCCACGGCCTCTACCGCCTCCGCAGCCATGCCGATGGGTGCCGCTGGCGCCTTGGGTGCCGGTGGCAGCTTGACACGCTCAGGCAGGCTTTTAGCCGCATTGACAGCCCCATAAAACTGCCGCACGTCGGAATGCTTCGCTTGACTGCCGGGCTCCCCCCTGCGGATGCCCAGCGGTGCCAACGCTTTCCCGTATCCGGTTTGCAGTTCGCGCAACCGCTCCCGATCAAACAGGGCTTTGCTGTTGAGCTTCCACTCGCCCGCCGCCGACTTCACGCGAGGCACGACCAGTAAATGGGCATGAATATTTTGCTCATCAGTATGGATGACAAACGAGGCGAGTTGATCCGGCCACTGCCGCTTTGCCCATCCCAGGGACGCTGCCGCCCACGCCTTCACCTTGTCCGGATCGAACACGCCGCCCATGCTCTCCCGCCCGGGCCGAAAATAGCTCGGACTCGCAGAGAGAACGATCTCGCGACACAACACGGTTTCGCGGTTTCGCCGCTCCGCTCCTTCAAGCAGATGGCGGGCCGCTTGGTATGGTGTCTTGCCATCGGCCAAGTAGAGCACCAGCGGCGCGGCGGCATCGGGGTCAGCGTTGGGTGTGGGCTTCTCCCGCATGGTGTGTGCGGAAGATGCCGCAATCGCCGCCATTGCTTTGGCTTTGCGGCGATCCACCCTCAGCACGGCGTAGGGGGCAGCGGCTGGGTGCGGTGTGCTCATGCTCAATTCATATCGCACGCCGCCAGAGATGGCACGCCCGCCCATCAGATGGTCGGTCTACTCACTACACCGAGCAAAGCTCGGTTCTGTTCGACCCACCCCCGGCCCCGCCCTGCAAGGGCGGGGAGCAAGGCAGAGCGTGCCATGCCCAGACCATCGCCCTGCCTGCTGCACGGGGGTCGTCTGGACATTGGCGGCACGCTGGCATGCCAAGGCCACAGCATCGAGGTCGATCCTGTTAGCCTAGGCGTGGCGGGGATTTTGGGCGGCACGGCGTGCGCCCGGACGTTTGCGAGGCACGCAAACGGTTAGATGCCGGGATGCTTTGCCCCGTGGGGCAGATTGGCCGAGCCTGCCGCCTGTGCGGCACCCACGAGCGCCGCAGCCGCTCTGTGGGCGTTGATGAGGCCCCGGACATGGAGCATATGCCACCGCAGCTTTTCCGCCCGACTCAGCCCATTCAATTTTGCGTTGGCGGACTTGGGTGCCGGGCTGTTGTTGTAATTATTCAAAGCTGCAATGGTGTCGAGCACTTGTTCTGCGTGGTCTTCCAATTCTTCAAGCGTCATCGAGTCAACGCTGACCCTCGTCAGGTCAATAGCTCTAATCAACGGGCTTATGGGCATGGCTGGACTCCTAGTCTGCTCGTTCACCATGACGCGGGCCAAATATTTTTTCAAGAGCCATTCGGCGGGGGCTTGCTATTCGCGTTGGGTTTGGTAAGACAGTCATCGGGCTGGGCATGCGTCAACCGAAAGGCTTCTCGATCCACCAGTCTGCCGAGGGTCAGGGGGCCAAGCAAAATGCAGCGAGGATGGTATCTCGGGGAAGCTGCACCGAAGCCGATTCAGACCGGCCCCGAGGGAGTGCCAAGACTCCGAATTGATAAGCTGGTGCCACTTGGTTGGCGCATCACCCCGCTAATGGTGGAACCATGCGGGCACGGCACCAAGGACTTGCATAAGTCCTTAGGGTAAGCCATGCCCGCACAGGTTTAGGAGCAGAGGGCCCGAAGGGCCCAACAGCCAAAAACCAAAGACAAGAAAGCAAGAGGGTTGAGTTTGGCAAAGCTGCGAGCAATGCGACTTCCAAAGAGGGAAACTCAATTCACTTTTGTTAGCAGACCATGCAACTCACACGGAGCGGGGTTCCGTTTGCATAGCAAACAAAATGGGCGGCGCGATTTTTAGACTTTCTTCGCGGGCTTTGCATTAGCCTTTTTCTCCGCCTCGGCCTTCGCTTCGGCCTCTGCTTTTTCTTTGGCCGCAGCCTTCTCCGCCTTCTTTTTCTTTTGCGCTGTCTGCTGGATGATTCGCTTAGCAATGATGGGCAGGAAGTTGTCTTGCGAAACTTTCAACCTCTCGAAATCGATGCCCTCATAGGCAAGCCGGCTGATAGCTTCATGTAGATTGGGCACCGTCAACTCGCTTGCATGAATGTAATCGTCATGCGATGACAACCGCGTGTCAATATCGTGTCCAACCATGGCACGCTTCAAACCGTCATTCACGCCCTTGCCTGTCAACGCCGTCACGACGGTGTGCCGGAAGGAATGGAAAACTTTCAGCGTGTCAACAATGTTGACTTCTGGCAGATCGAGATAGGTTCCAAACATGCGGGTCATGTTTTTGCGATACCCATTGGTGCCGGGCTGAATGTGGGGAAATAGCTTGGTGTAGCCCGCCCTAAGTAGGCTCATGCGATATTCCACAAGACCCAGATCAATCAGCGTTTGGTGCAGCGGCACCCGCCGCTTTGCGTTGTCGGTTTTTCCCTTCAATATGTCAATGATCCAGATGCCCTTGACCGGGTAAATCTGACCCACATCTAGGCTGGCAATCTCTTCGGCGCGAGCGCCAGTGAACAACGCTATCAGAGGGCACCAATAGAAGTCGGGAAGTTTCAGCTTCTTTCGATAGAGGGTAGGCTGAAAGATTTTTTGCAGCTCTTCCGCCGTGAATGGCTTATACGACTCTGACTTGTTGTCTGCGTCAACGATATACAAGTTCTTTGCCGGGTTGACCATATTCACTACATCGTTGCCGATGCAGTATTCGAAGAAGCCGTGCAGGATGGTGATGTGGTCGTTGACTGTGTTGGCCTGCCGACCGAGAGCTAGCAAACCCTTTTTGTAATCAGTCAGTGTTTTGGCATTCACCATGGCAACGTCGATATTGCCGGTTGCCTTGATAAATCCTTTGAGCACACCGCGATGTTTGCGCCATGTTGAGTCTCTGAGCGTCGTCTTTCGCTCCGTCATGAAGTCGTTTTTGGCCACTTCCAATGTGGTGCCACATTTGGACATCGGCAACACCGCAGCGATGCCCGCCACCGCTTGCCTTTGTCTGGCCGTTGCCATCTCCGCAAAGATGGCGGGCAGTTGTGCAGCTTCCTCGGGCGTGTCCGTCTGAACGATCCCTTTGTCCAAATCAATGTTGATTTTTTCCCGGATACCCTGCTTTGCGTCCGGTTTGAGTAGATGCGGAAAATCCGCAAGAGTCGGATTCGACAAGAACTTAGCACTAACCATTGTTGCCTCCACAGCAAGGGACAGGGACAAGGCGCGCTGGCGCGCGACTATGCAATCTTTGGTTCTTAGGCTTCGCCTGAACTCTGTTTTTCCAACAAGCTGCCGCAATGCTAACGGAACAATCAGGCGAAAATAGAAAACGCCGCAGCGGTCGCGGATCAGGCGGGGGGTTTTGATGCTCACAGGCAACTCCATGAAGGAGCTGGATGAGCGAAGTGGATGATAGCCAGAGCCCAATCGGCTGGAAAGCCGCACGGGGACTGGGTTTCAAAAAGTGGTGCGGCTGGCGGGGATCGAACCCACGACCCTTGGCTTCGGAGGCCAAACTGGATTCATTGCAACAGTTCGCATTGTAAATGATTGTTGGGCGAAAGTGGTCACTAATCTATATGAATCAATAGGTTACGTGCCGCGCCAGTCTAGAAGCATCAACTTCCAACGGCACACATTGGCGCCAATTTATCCCACTCATGGAACAAAGTTTTAAAATTTTGGTAAGCGATATCACTCGATAATTTTGAATATTGGTCTTCAATTTTCTAGAAAAAAATTATCACGCCAATTTAGGACATATTCCAGCGGCGTCGACCTGTGCAATCCGCAACCTCAAAAGTCCCGTTTTGAACCATTCTGAACAGTCGGCCGGCCGCCAGCCAGAGGCTTCGCTAGACGTCAACCCGGCGCCAAAGGCAGTTGACCTTCCCTGTTAATCGCATCATTCTGAGCGCGCGGCAGATTGGGTGTGCCGGCTCAGCGTTCACGGATAGACGGCGTTAGTCATTTGTACTAACATTGCACCATTGAGCTAACAAATTGAGGGCTAACCATGACCGCTGCCGCACTGTCACCCACGTCCACCTCTGCTCGTTCCGCACGGCTCGGTTTGCGTGCCACGGCAGAGCAAGAGGCGGTGTTGCGCCATGCTGCGCAGGTCGCACACAAATCGCTAACCGATTACATCCTCGATAGCGCCTGCCTGGCTGCCGAACAGACCTTGCTGGATCAGCGTTTGTTCATGGTTACCGGCAGTCAGTACCAGGCCTTGATTGATTTACTGGATCAGCCGGAACAAGAAAACGAAGGACTGGCGCGGTTGTTTTCTCGCCCGGCGCCCTGGGTTAACAAGTGAGCCTGCGCAGTCCAGAGCCTTTGGTATCCGGCCATAAACTTGAAAAATTTGATTGCGGCAAGCCCTCGCTCAATGAATGGTTGCTGCGCCACGCGCGTCAAGCGCAAGCCAGTGGGTCTGCCAGGACCTTTGTTGTGGCCGATGACGACCGGGTTGCTGGCTACTTCAGCCTGACTGTCGGTCAAGTCGACACTTTGGAAGTAACGGAGCGCGTTCGCAAAGGCATGGGCCAGTATCCATTGCCGGTTGTCATTCTGGCGCGGTTGGCGGTCTGTGCGCAAGACCATGGACGAGGGATTGGATTCGGACTCTTGCAGGATGCCATCAGGCGTACATTCCTGATCGCGGAACAGGCGGGAATTCGAGCGATGCTGACACATCCCGTCGACGAAGATGCCACCCGTTTTTACACAAGATTTGGTTTCTCTGCCTCGCCGCTGAGAGAGCGCCAACTTTTGTTGTTACTCAAAGACGCACGGCGCTGGATCAAGTAGTTTTCCAGAACAATGAAACGGGTTGTCCCGAGAGCCAATTGCGTCGGCGCGCCGCTTTAATTTCTGGCGCGCCAAGTCAGGGAAATGCCACCTTCCGGCGCGCCACAATGTATGTTCGATCATTTACTGGGTAAGCGTGTCGGCGCCGATGCCGAATTGACCCAGGGTCAAAAAAACTTCGGCAGTAACACCCAGCCTCAAAGCTTGCGTTTTCCCATCAAACAGCACCAGTTCGTGCAGCCAAATCCTCGACGACACATCGTCACTGACTGATGCCGTTCAAAATGGCCGGCTTCAAGCGGGTCGACGCCGCTCTTGACTCAACCAGCAACTGATCCCAATCGTCCGGTGGGTGGCCCCCTTCCAGCATCTTGCGAAAAACCCGGTAGGCATCGTCGCCACTTTCATAGGCGCGCTTGGTATCCTCGTCGTTCACCCATGCAAAAACGATCACCCTGCTCTGGGCGTGGTAGCGGAAGAATATCCGGTACTGCTGAAAGAACTTGGCTCGAAACCAGTGTTTGTGATCCTCGCCAAGTGTATTGCCCTGCCGGTACTCTGGGCGCGCCGGATCTTGCGGGATCACCTCGAATGCCAGTTTGGCTATTGCGGCCAGTCGCTTGGTGGCATTTTTCCTGATAAATCCGGAGGGGTCTTTTCGTTTCAGAGCTTCGACATGCTGAGTCAACTCATCAAGTTGATCAATAAATAAGGGATGAGCGAAGACTGTCCAGCCATTCACGACCAAAGGTGTGGCTTGAGTCTTGATCATTCATCGTCTTCCGACAATGGGGCTTCAAGATCGATATTCACGCCACTGACCAGAGACTGAATACGTCCTACCAACCCGGCATCAATGAACATCAGACGTTCCGGGTGGCTGACAAAGTCGCGTGCCAGGAAGCTCAAAAATTGACCCATCACGGGATCCTCCCCTTCCATCACGTCAACGCGTGACATCACGACATCACCATCTGGACGGATGGTGTAACGAATTTTGTCGCGCTTACCAAGCCTGAGTGTGCGGCGCACGGACTCCGGCACGGTTGTCTGATAACGCTCAGTCAGCGATGATTCGACTTGAAAAATGGTGCCCATGATGCGCTCCTTGCCAAGGGAAGATGTGACTGCATAGTAATGCATTTGCATTCCTCGTCAATACTTATGACTGAAGAAAAGGACAGGGCAATTGCCTTTACCCCTTGTTCGATCGATTTCTGAATTATCAACAGGTGAAACGCGGGTGCAACCATCATCATCCGTGCCCGACAAGCCCGTCTGCGAATGGCACAACCCAGCCACCAGGCGACCAACAATTCCCGTCCTTGTGCGTCAAAATCTTGATGTATCGGCTCTGCCACCTTGCCAAAGACTGCCGACTGGACCGATGGCTGAATCTTACGTACACAAGGTTCCGTCAGTTACCGAATAAGTAGTTGGCAATATTTAACACCAAAAAATTGATGCTCGGCGGAGCAATAAGATATAGACACCATGCAAATTATTCGCCAAGTTTGTAGCCCATCGCTCGATACCCCACTTGTCGCTTGTCCCACATGCGCAGCAGTGCCGGGTGGCCGGTATCGACGAAATCAATGATTCGCACGTCGCTCTTGTTGGCGTGCTCCCGGTGGAGCCGACCCGCGTACTGCTGCAGCGTTCCTTTCCACGACACCGGCATGGCCAACACCAGGGTATCTAACGGGGGATGATCGAACCCCTCTCCAACCAGTTTGCCGCTGGCCAGTAAGACACGCGGGGCATCAGGCGGCAATGCTTCCAATGCAGTAATCACCGAGGTGCGCTGCTTTTTCGACATCCGTCCGTGCAGCACAAAGGGATCTGGAATTTTCTGCGCCAACGCGACCAGGATGGCGTCCAGATGCTCGGTTCGCTCGGTCAGCACCAGCACCTTACGGCCTTGGTCGAAGGCGTCCTTAATTTCATCTGCAATTTCGTTCGTGCGCCCCTGATCACTGACAAGACGACTGAAGACGTCCTGAATGCCAGCATCTATTGCAACGTCAATTCGTTTGTACATGGAGTGTGCAACCACGGTCAAATCATGCGGGGCGCTATCGGGTCTAGCAGCCGTATGGCGAATGGGTCCACATTGCATGAAGATGATGGGCTGCTGACCATCACGACGGATGGGTGTTGCAGTCAGCCCCAGCACGCATTTCGCACGCGCTTTCTTCAAGATGGCATCAAACGATGCCGCCCCGATGTGGTGGCACTCATCAATGATGACGTGACCATAGTTTTCAACCAACGGGTTGACCTCCCCTTGCCGCGACAAGGACTGCATCACGGCAATATCAATTTTGCCGGTGGGCTTTGACTTGCCGCCGCCAATGGTGCCAACCACGCCCTTGCTGATCTCAAGAAAGGTCTGAAGCCGTTCCTGCCATTGCTTCAGCAATTCAGTACGGTGCACCAGAATGAGCGTATTGACCCCACGCCGGGCAATCATCGCAGCGGCCGTCACGGTCTTACCAAAGGCCGTCGGTGCGCACAACACGCCCACTTCGTCGTGCAGCATAGCGGCCACGGCGGCTTCCTGATCGTGTCGCAATGTTCCGGCAAAGTTGACCTCAAGTGGCTCGCCACTGAATCGCTCATCCACCTGGTCGCAGCCGATCGCGTTATCCCGCAGTAATTCCAACGCAGCGTCCAAACATCCACGCGGCAGTGCAATATGCGCAGGAAAATTCTCTGCGCAACCGATGACTCGGGGCTTGTCCCAAACCGACATCCGCATGGCCTGGGCTTTGTAGAACGCGGGGTTTTGGAAAGCGGCCAGGCGAATCAAGCGGTTGGCCAGCGCTTGTGGCAGCTGAGACTTCTCGAAATAGATCAGATTCGATAGCGTCACGGTTAGCATCTTCGGCGTTGGCCCGGAGATTTTTTTGCTCACGGGTGTGCGTTTCCACGGCTCCTTGAGGTCTTCCTCATCAATGAAGGTGACGTCGAGCGGGTGAACACCGCCGGTGGCACGCAAAATCGTTGGCTCAATGTCATGCGGGTCCATCGGCTCAATCGATGCCAGGTAAGCCCACTGATCGGAATAGGGGCTCAAGGATTCATCTACGAACACGCTGCCGCCGTACTCTCGTGGCTTTTTCTGCAGGGGCAGCGCAATCAAATTACCAAAGCCGCCCTTTGGCATCGTGTCCTGATTTGGAAAAAGCCGGTCATACGATCCGAGCTTGAGTTGCCGGGTTCGCGCGCAGGTGTGGCTGATGAGGGCCGTACCCAGCCGACGGGCATCGCGCGCCGACACCCTGGCGGCAAAAAACACCCAGGCATGGGCGCCCTTGCCGGAACGGGAAATTTCAATGGCAGCTGGCACGCCCAGTTCAAGGCACGACTGGCGATACGCCTGTATATCCTCTTTCCAATCGGCCTCGTCAAAATCAGCCGCCAGAAAATGACAGGTATCGTCGGTCAGCAGCGGATACACCCCCACCGTTTGCTTGCCTGCAAGATGGGCGTAAATCACGGCATCGGTCAGCGGATTGAGCACGCGGTTGCCACACTCCGAGCATTTGATACGCGGTTTTTCGCAAACGCCGGGCCGCCACTCGTTGGAACAGGCGGGCGCATAGCCGGACTTTCCGCTTGATTTACCTTCCCAGCGGACCGGAAAGACATCTGCACGGCCCCGAAAAAGCCGTCGAAATAGAGTCACTTTGTCAGCGGTACTAAACCTTGAGGGCTCAGCCTCAGTAGCAACGATTGGTTCAGGCTCTGCGGGAAGACGCCAGTCAATACCGTTGGACTGCAACAGAGCGACAAGACGAGCGTTCTCTGCTTTTAAGGCGGCAATCGAATCGGAATCAACCATAGGCTTCATCGGTCAATCATTGCAACGAACAACCTGGCAGTTTTGTCATGACTTATCCTGGTGTGCTGAAACAATATTCTCAACTGAATTCCTATTCAAATAATCAGCCATGATAATATTCAACATGGCTGATCGGAAAATCATCGATGATTCGCACAACGTCACACAAAAGCGCGGCAATGGTCAACTTCGGCGTGAAGTTTGGGTTGATGCGCAAGGTGGCGTGACGCGCTACAACCTTGCGTACATCAACCATGCGCTGCACAGCGACGATAACGGCCGTGTCGTGGGCTATGACAACCAACATGGATACCACCACCGACATTTCTTCGGCGTTGTAGCGCCCGTCAGCTTCACAAGTTTTGAAGACATCGAAGATCAGTTCCAGGCGGATTGGTTAGCACTCAGGGGCAAAGCATGAAAAACGTCATTCTTAAAGCAGGTACCGAACAGGACTTCTTCCAAAGAGGGAAGACCCTGGCACGTTTGGCCGACATGGGCAAGCCGCTTCCAGACGAACGCACTGTCAGCTTTGAAGACCCGGCTGAACTCCTGCGACTGCTGACCGCCAGTCGCCTTGACATCTTTCGAAGTGTGAAAGATGAGCCTGGCTCCATCACCGTCATTGCGGGACGCCTGCATCGTGATCGCAGTGCCGTCAAACGTGATGTCGACCAACTGGCACAAGCGGGACTTGTCACGATTGAAACCAAAATTCTGCCCGGTCATGGGCATATGAAAGAGGTGCGGGCCGCAGCAACTTGTTTTCGCCTTGAGGCGATGGTGATGTAACCGGCAAACCCAGGCACACTCGATTGATTTCTGAATTGGCGAGAATTGAAACGCGGGTGAAATCTCTTCAAACCACTGTGTTCAGTGTGCCAGTCTGGGTATGGCCCAATCCCAGCCACCAAGGGGCTATCAAGTTTGACCGCTTGACCTTGGCAACACTCAAGCTTAAACCAAGACATTTCGTCGCATCAGACCTACCACTGCGACGTTCGCATTCACGCGATAGTCCAGCGGTCTCAAGCGCTTTTTTCCAAAAATCTTGATGAATTGACTCGGTAGCATTGTCGTAGCGCCAAGTTACAAGTTCCTTTGATTCAAACCCGGCTTTCATAAACAGCTTGATCAACGCAACGGCGTCGTCGACCAATGTCGAGTTCGAACTGGAGAAATTTTTCTTTCGTTGCTCTGAAAACCAGAACATCGGCGGTTTTGGCTGCCAATAGGCCGCACCCAATTGGGACAGAAGTTGCACATCCTCGTCCGTCAGCGCATCACTGGCAGTGATCAAACGGTCTTGAAGGCCAACCGCTTGCCGTGGAGAGAACCAGTTTCGCAGCTCGTCCAATTCAAGCCCAGCAGGCAAAACATCTGCAGGCGGCTCACCGGCCTGACAGCGTTCAAGCCAGTCAAACAAGGTTTTAACCAAACGAAGAGATCGTGGTGGCAACGAAGTTGGGGTCTTTTTCCTCTTGATTTGGGCAAGTGACTCCATCGACCAAACCATCGCATTTTGGCGGATATCTTGAGCCGCTTGAAACCGCATGTGGGTCAGGGGGCCGATTTGACGGTCAGGCAGCGTCATTTCACTGAGCACATGGCATTGATACAGAGCGGCAGCCGTATCAAGCGTATGGGAGTAATGGGTCAGTGACACCTGGTGCGATGAGTGGCCCAGCAACCGTGGGACGACAAAAAAATCACCGGCAGCATTGAGGGGTTTGATGAGTGAACCGACCAGATCCACGCTGGACGCTAGTTCTGCCGTGGTTCGTGGCCATGGGGCAAAAGCACCGATCCATTCCGGATGACGTGCCAAGACCAACTTAATGGCAAAAAGCGAGGCAAAAGAGTGGCGCAGATGATGTAACTTAAGAGTGTAGTCACCCGCAACGCGACGGAGCCGCTCAATCGCGTCACGCGGCAAAGTGTCGTGCTCGTGCGACGGAAAAATCAGTTCCTTCGGATCAAGACCTTCACATGCCTGTGCCAGCCAATCGCGCTCCTTCGGTGGCAGCAAGGACGCAATTGGCAGACAACGTTGACTGAAGTTGGTCTTCAAGGTGTGACCGGGATAGGCACGGACATGGATCCGACCAGTCAAAATCAAATCCACATCCATGCGACGCAAACCAAGAATCTCCCGTCTGCGCATGCCAAAACGAAATGCCAACACCAACAACAAACGCAGACGCCCCTGCCGCTCTGGAAAGCGCTCACTGACACAGGCTTGTGTGCATTGATCAAGCAAGCGATGGTAGGTTTCGAGATCAATCACCTGGCGGTCGACAATGAGTCCGCCATATTCGGAGTCAATTTCATTGTCTAAACCGTGGATCTTGCAAATTTTTGCCACCATGGTTGACAGTTTGCGGCGATAGCTGGGGGGCGCGAAGTACAAGGCCTCATCCAATGCCTCTGACAAGTCTTCTGGACCGGTCTGCTCGTCAGCACCCAACAGGCCCTGCAAAAAATCTCTTAGCCACTTACCGGAAAATGTGTTCGCGTGCGGCAGGTCTGATGTCCAGCCAAAAGGATCAATATCGGCGTTGCGTACAACCAATGGAGGCTCAATGGCCTGTTCTTCGAATTCAATCTGTATGCCTTGATCCACCTTAGATTTGCTGGGCTTGGCAGCTGAAAATCGATCCCCCCAGGGCCCGATGGCACACTGGTCGTCGAGCACTCCCGCAAAATGCTCTGCGACCAGCGGCGGCAAGCGCAGTCGGGACCACCAGCGTAGGCCAGTCACCCATGCCCCAAGATCCCGGGGGCCATTAGGGATCTTTGGTTTCATTTTCTTGAAATCTGGGGCCAGGTTGCTTGCTGGCGCGAACACAATCGGCATCAGATTCAAAGAAATCGGATCAACAAAGCCACGATGCTGTCGAACCTTGCTCCCCAATCCCTTGAGTTGATATTCGAACGGCAAGCCAAAAGGATCTTGGACAGGTTGCTCCGCTACCGACAGCGTCTGCGCCAAAGACGTCCAGCGTGGCTTGGTGGTCGTCACATTCAGAAATGACGATAGAGCCAATTGAACGGCTGGCTCAGTTGTGGAGTAGCCCTCTGGAGTGTTGGCTTCCTTACTTCGAATTTTCTCGCGACAACTGGCCAACCAATCATCAGCGTTAGCTGCAGACCGAATCCGTTCAATGGTGTATGGACTCACTTTGGCCGCGGCTGTCAACGCCAGTTTCATTGTCGGCATTGCCGGGTTGATTGCACGGCAAATTCGGAAAGCCATATTGAACCCATAGGCAGTTTCAGAACGGTTCAATTTTGAATCTTTAGCAGTGAATGCTGCGATCAACTCAAATTCCAGTGCATTTGCATTGGCTTGAGTCAGATTTGTGGGACTCAGCGCAGGTGTTTGAACGACTACCGCTTGAAACTGATCCTGCGTCAAATCCTGTTCAGTCAAGGAAGAAATTTCCAAATCCGCAAGGTCTTGAGTGCTCACCAATGGATCTTGCTTTTGCACAAGGACATTTGCATCAAGCAAAAGAAATTTGGCGAACGGTTCTTTGGAGTTTTCAACGACCGCGTACCAGTTCTTTAGCTTTGCCAAAGAAGTCAAATTTTCTTTGGTCAGATCCGCCACAGTGTGGCACCAAATGTCAAACGGCGTGACATCCTTTTTTTCCTTTTTTCGACCCTTCGGAGTAAGACCCCCTGACACCTTCAACTCACTTTCTAGCCTGTAAATTGCCTGCTTGCGGTACTCCACACATCGCGGTGAATCAGGTTTCAAATGCAATCGATGGTTAAGCTTTTGGAGGTCTATAGAATCGGCGAAGTCAATCAATGCGGGTAGTAAACGTTTATAGTAGGAGTGTGGCTCGAACAGCGAGTGACCATCGTGAACGCGATCGGCAACCGCGCCATGTCCAAAAAACGCATCCAGCTCATCGCCATTGAGTCCTCGTTCAGACAGAGCGCGCCTTAAAAGTGGCCTTGAAAAATTTTCCGGCCAACTGACACCCACGGTCCTTTTAATTTGCCGGAGCGCCCATTTAGGTCGCAATGGTTGCGGCGTGTTCTGACCATTGAACACCACAAAGCCGATGGGCATCCCATCCGTGGCATCCTGGGGCACCTGCGCCTGCACCCGCTTTTGGCTTTGGTTATGGACGGGGCCGGTTTTCCATCGATGCGCATAAGCCTCTTGTGTCGCCATCAACGTGCCAAAAGCTTCTCGCAGCAATGGCGTCACCAGCGTGGCCCGAGATTCGTCGTGATCACGGGTGGTCTTGTCCTCCGGGCTGACCCACGGATGTTCAGGCGAACAAAGCCACTGCAAATACAAACTGCTTGGGCCAACAATCGCACGTGTCCCGGTCTGAAGACTTTGAACCAGCCAGACCCAAAGCACCACGTCATCGTGCCATGCTCTCCAGCATTCGACTGTGTCCCAATACATCAGTGTCCCGACAAACCGACTCGGTCGCTTCATCCTGTGTTCGGCGTTGGGAATGTCGACGACATAGCCAGGTTCGCGGACGTGAATCGGCGGAAACTGTTGTGCAATATGTCGTATATTTTTGGTCAACCTTTGAAGCTTGTCGATACGCGGCATAAAACGGGCCCCAGCATAGCTCTTCGAGGGTTCACGAAGCGCTACGCCAGTCATGGTCTGTGGCTGGTGAATGAGGACATCCACCGGACCGAGTGACAACATATTTCTCTGTGCCACCACCATCCAGTCAAGCAGTTCCTCTGGCGTATGCGATGCGTAATGCATTCGCGACTCACCAGCGTTCTGCTTTGTGCCGGCAAGCGACCAGGCAATCGTGCGGTCCGGCACAAGGTTGAGCAATTCAACACGAAGACTGCGCTCAATGCGGCCGGGAATGAACCGTTTTTGACTCCCGTCAAGTTCGTCGAGCAGCTTGACTTCCTGTTTTGCCAGTTCGAGTCGCCTTTGCGGATCTTTGATCCAGGTGAACACGAGTTCACCGCTTAACCCGCGTCGCTTGTGCATTTGCATAATGGCACAACCAAGACCACTAACGTCAGGGACCAATATGTGACCGATGCGATCGAGTCGGTATGTGTATTCTTCACCAGAAGGGGTAGGTAACCGCAGTGGCACCCGCCAGACTACCCCACTATCAATGACAGAGACGCACAAACCTGCATCGCTACTGTCAAGTTTATCTGGCGTGACACAACGTAAAAGAGCTACTTCTCCAAGGGTGCGGCCAAGCAACCAAGACGCGGCAACTAATGCTTTTGGTAGCCATGTAGACGTATTTTGAGTGTCAACGTTTTGCTTCAGGTCAGACAAAAAACGGTTCAACTGCCGCTTTTCTGAATCAGCAAGTGCTGCGCTATCCCATCGAAAATTCTGTCTCAGAATTGCGCAATGATGTTGCTGTGCTTTGAGTTTTGCGAGCTTGCCGGCGATTTCACTCGGAAGAATCAAAGTCAAGCCAGTTTTTCTGGGTGCCTCGGTATCGTCACCATCACCGAGTTCATTGTCATCAGTGCTCCATACTTCTTCATTGGGCACCCACCCGACAAACTCTGGCAAGTCCTCTGGTGGATCGATGATTACCAATTCCGGCGTAGTGCCGACATATCCGCTTTTAATTGTCCGTTCTCCCGGGATGCGGGTTTCATTCTTTTTGCGATGGCGACGTATTAAACCTTCGCCACCATCCAGAATCTCTTCAAAGAATAGTCTCAATGCATCTACAATTTTTTCACGTTCCTTGTGAATTTCAGAATCATCTGATTTCCATTTGGAAGCCATGAGATTGAGCTCAGTGAGAGCCCGCATTGTTTTGGATTCTTCTGCCGTGAAAACACTTTGGATGATCGCCAACAAGGGCTGATGACGTGACAAGGAAAGCTCTCTGAGCGCAAGACCAATTCTGGTTGTCCTGAACTTTCCGGTTATGTCAAAGTAGTCTCTTGCGTCGTAAGTTTTTTTGCCTGACTGCTCATCGGCTAAGCGGATATCTAGCTGAAACCATTCACTGTAATCAGCAATGCTGATGATATATTGCTCAACCATACTGGACTGGCCCTGAAAACACAGCAATTGGAGCCGTCGAAAAGCACTCCCGTCACTTTCGGTTTCAGCGTTCACGGCATGAATTTGATTGCCGGTACTTTCGTGTCGGTTCCAGAGCGCTGAGTAGATGGCGTGCGCAGTAAGGCCGTGGCGGGCAATGGGGTGAGACTTTAAGCTTTTTGCCGAACGACTCATTCCCTCTTGTACTGCGACCGGCAAACTGGAAGCGGCTTGCTCTATTGCATCAATGGCTGACAACCAAGACTGCAAGTCATAGGAGCTTTCCACACATTCCTGGCTTGGAACGCCCAAATCAGCGACTCGCTGAATTTGCTCGCCGATCGCTTGTCTCAAATTGACAAGGATTTTTGTCAACGCAAGTCCATCGGGATGAATCCAAAGAGCTAACCACAACGACTCAACCTCTTTCCGTTTTTCTCCAGCCAGTGATTGAATTTGTTGCAGAAGATTGGTCATGTTATTAAATTTACTACTTCGTCAGTAGAAACTGTGGGTGAGTTCTGGCTCAGGGAGTTTTCCGAGCACGTGATACAGGGCGAGTTCAGTGATTCTGAAGGTCCGAAATCCATACGATTTTCTCATGGTCACTTTTACCTTGTTATTCAACCCCTCTACAACGCCACTGGATCCAGCCATTGTTGATCGTCTTTGTCGGTCATGGTGGTCGCTATTCCGGTAGCAATTGGGTGCAGTGCGCGATGTACGGCGACAGCTTTTTCCGGCACTGCGACAGTAACTCTTGATTGCAGCCACTGTCCGGCCGATGCGGTTGCCAATGGAAGCAATGTCTTCGCCGTCGAGTTGAACCATCAGCACGGCATAGTGATCGGGCAGCTCGGCAGCAAAGTTTTCCAGCCCGGCGGCAATGCATTCGTTGACAGATTGGGTTTCCCACTTGCTTGCCGTGTTGCAAAGTTTTGATCCGGATTTGACCGTGCGCGAAGTTAGCGGAGGTTTGCTGCCAGCGCCACGGCATCAGGCTGACTCGACACTGGATTTTTCTACCGCGATGGAGAAGTTGGCTGAAAGGTATATTGATTCGGTCGCGGATTCGGCACCCGACACGAATGGGCGGTCGAGCACCTCGTTGGAGTAAAACTGACTGCGAGATCGCGGACGACCAGGCCTTCGTCAATCCCCATACCGAGCGAACACTGAGCAATCACACACTGAAGCAGGTGAATTTACGAGGGTCGCAGGCGACAAGAAGTCCACTCGCTTTGCTCCACACTCCAAAGGCAATTTTCCGGACATTTGAAATTTTCCATGCTTATCAAGTTGGCCTTCGAGTGTGGCGTATCCGAGTTGGAGATTCGTCAACAATTGCGGAATCACATATTGCTGTGCACGCATGTCGTATTCAGCCTTCCCAACAGCAAGCCGAAAAGGTGCAGCCCATGGTCGGATAGGTCAACATTCTTTGTCTGCCTTGTTCTCAATCCCGGCAAAGAAGCTCACCAAGCTTGCATCGGTCTCTTCGCTGGTCACGCTGTCCTTGCGTTGGCGCAGGGCGCGCAAATAGTCCTCGAATTCGCTGAAGCTGGGTTTCAGGCTGGCAGGAATGCACTGGCGGCCAAACTCCACGGCTATTGATGGCGCGCAACCGTCCAGAATCGCCACGATGGAAGACTCAAGTGCATCGAACAGACTCTCCTGCTTTTTGGCGAGATCCGATGTCTTGCGGGCGCAGGCCAGATAGCGGGTCATGCCGCCGGTGCCCAGGTTTCCGCCAACGATGAGGCGCAACGCGTCACACAGCACGGTGTAAATAACCACGTTGCTTTCGTCGAACTTGGCAATTGCGGTAAACAGTGCGGAGTCCCTGGGGCGTTCGATGTCCATCTCAATCGACATCAGCCCCTTGCGGCGACTTTTCTGAAAAATCAGGAACACGGTCACCAGCAGCTGCAAGTGGGCTTCAGGCTTTTTGGGGTTCAAGGCAAATGCGACCATATCAGCCCCATTGTGCAATCTGGCCTTCGGCCTGCAACCGTGCGAACACATCCAAGATTTCCCGCAAGCACGCATGTGCAGTTTGCGTTTCCCGGGCTGGGGCTTCATCCGGCTTTTTTCCACCAAAACGCTGAACAAGTTCCTCAGTCAGGCAAGCGCCTGCTCGCGCCGACATGTTGCCAACCACCTTACGCGCCAGCGCCAGGTCTTTCAGGAACCACAAGGTGTAAATCAGCTTGTCGGTGCTGATTTCACGAATCAGATATTGCCACTCCTTGTCATCAAGCCGGGACAAGGGCCAAGCGGCTTCCCGCCACGTCGCGTTCTCTTGCGGGCTGGTCAGTGTGATCTGCGAGGATGGAATCATGGCCCGGCCCTGGTTCAACAGTGCCTCGAAGTCAGCCGGGGAGAGTTCAACTTCCACAACTTCGGCGCTGTCAGACTGGTTGTGTTGCTTGAACTGCAGCGTATAGCTGGCGGGAAACTCCTGCTTTTGCAGGCTGACGCCGGGGTTCTTGAGGTAAAAAGTTATCTGTGTGCTCATAGGGGTCATTCTGCTTCAATGCGCCAATGATTCAGTCAAACGCGTAATGTGGGTAGGCCGTTTTCACCAGCGTTGCCAGCACCCAGGGATTTAGAAAGGCGAATTGCCCGCAAAGTGATACCCGGCATTCACTTGCCGAAAAAACGGCTACGGCGGCTGAGCGCGAAATCCCGGCTTCGCAGTGGATGAGCAGATGTCGCACTTGTGGTTGTGCGTTGTGGTGACGCAAAAAGTCAATGATGGCTTGGGCTTGTCCGGCGGAAAATAGCTCGACTTTGCGTGGTTCACTACCGTGGGGAACGCCATCATGAAAGTACAGGCGCAACACATCGTCAATGTCCGAATGCAAGCGGGCCGCTTCCCGACCCGGCGTGAGGATGGAGATTGCCACCGTTTGCACTTTGGGCACAAAAGCTTGCGCTTCGTCTACCGATAGAAATTCCAAGGATTTGATGGGCATTGGATCGAAATTAGAAGTGAAGTGTTTGTGGACAAGCAAACGATACTGCAGAAGCTTCTGACTTCCAGCGTGCCGACTGACAAGTGGTTACGTCGAAAGTCGAAAAATTGGCGCACTGTCCAAAGGGCGGATGGGTGTGGGCAGCTTTTCGGGGCTTTTGCGGACATCAATGAGATCGAACCGGTCCTCATTTCGTTAAAGTTTTGCCCGGGCAGTACCACTGCATAATCATGACAGCATGACAGCATGACAGCATGACTGTGAAGAAGCTCACGAAAAATAGGAGCGGACTGTATGTTGGTTTGGCGTGGTTGGGGTATCTGGGGCCTGGTGATCCCAACATTTACAGCGATGGTTATCAATGAGTCCGTGGGTTCTTATTTGGGGATTCAGAACTATGCCATGTCGAATCGCTGGGCCTACGCCGCGATGTTGGTTCCGGGCGCCGTCGCCGTTTGGTTTTTGGGACGTTGGCTGGAGCGACGGGACGCACCTCAGAGCGTTTTGAATTTGGAAACAAATGAGCCTATGCACTTGGTAAAGAAGCATGACCTCTTCTGGATACCGTTGAAGTATTGGGGATTGGTTTGCATGGCAGCGGGGATCTACTTGGCGTTGACCAGTTCGCCCAAGACGACATTGCCGCGAGCGTCTCAACAAACAGAAGCACAACGCCAGCAATCCGAGCAGCAACGCGACAATGCGCTATTGAGCGACATGACCATCAGCCCGACTACGCTGGACGCGACCGATCCGAAAAATATTGCCCTGGTTCAGGTCGATCACCAGGACGGCAATGACATTACCGTTCTTTATTATGGTTTTTCGTCAACGCACAGCACCGAGCAAATGCAAACCTTGCTTGGCAAGGTGAGTAAAGCGGCCTGCCATCACCTTTGGATGCCCACAAAGCAACGCCTGGTGTTTGAACGCTGCAGCCTTAAGACCAAGTAGCAAGGTTGTCCTTTTGAGCACCCGACCTCATCTGCACTCCTTTCCAAGCACCGATAGTGCACGAATCACAGCAGTATTGGGCGACATCACCCAGCAGACCGATTGCGACGCCATTGTCAACGCGGTAAATACAGGTCTGCGGAGAGGTGGTGGCGTCTGTGGTGCTATTTATCGCGCTGCTGGTCCAGATTTGGAAACTTGTACTGACAGACTTGAACCGATCCAAGTGGGTGAGGCGATCATCCCCCCCGGATTCAGGTTGCCCAATGCCTGGGTTATCCATGTCGCCGGTCCCCGCTATGAAGTCGATGGTGAACCGGGCGGTCTCCTGGCCAATGCGATGCGCAATGTACTTGAGTTAGCCGATGCGACGAAGGTGGTCCGTCTGGCGGTCCCCGCCATTTCAACGGGCATCTATGGTTACCCCGTAGACCAAGCCGGGCCGATTCTGATTGGCACAGCACAAACCATGGTTGCCACATTGCGGTACGTGCGGGATATCCGCTTTGTTCTCATTTCAAGCGGAGCGTTGAGTCATTTTCTCACTGAAAAATAACGTCTTAACCCTACTCGTGAAACACAAACAGTCGCAATATGTACTCTACATCACTGCAAATCTTCTGGCCGCCATGCCACCCAGCCCCCGATCATGAGCAGAAACAGCGCCTCAAACACGGCTTCACCTGGCCGAGGGGTGTTGAGCAGCAGTTGCAGTCCGATGTAAAGCCCGATCAGCAGAACCACAACACCCAGCGCTCGGGTCAGCCACAGTTTTCGCTTGGACTGCGCGGCAACTCTGCCAGCAGTAACCGATGCATCTTCAGAAGTTGCAGTCAGTACAACCGGTGATGGTGCCTGTAGCCCGGCCTTGTGCAGTGCCAGCCAGTGTTTGGCACCTAGCGCTCTGGCCAGGATGAACAATGCGCCGCGCCAGAATACGCCGACGAAAAGGATGGGCAGCAGCGCGACCACTGCGTATTGCCAAAGAGGGGCCCCCACTTGGTTGACGTGGCGTATAAATTCCTGAAGCTGGAAGGCATAAAGCGCCAGAACGGGCAGCCAATCGCGGGTCAGGCCGATGTCCCGGTTATCCACCCAGCGGCGCAGCACGGGAATCTTGCGGGTGAGCCGCCGGTCCCAGGCGGACCACGGCAAATAAAGTCGCACCACCCATTCCACACGCATCCAGGCCAGACTGCGCGCCAGCATAAAGCCCAGGGACACGCTGGAAAGAATGGTGACGCCCATGATCAGCAGCCAGACCCAGGTGCTGGCGCTGGCGGGCAGGTGTTCCGACATCCAGAGACAGGCGAAGAAAGCGCAGATGACCCCCAACGCGGTCCACATGTCGCTCACCACCGGTCGCGGGCTGACCCAGAAACGCAGCACCCTGGGTTCAATGACGCGCAGCGCGTCTGGTGCGTTGCCCTGCAGCCAGATCAGTGCCCGGTTCATGCGGGCGTGCCATTCCGGTCTGTCGGCCATGCAGCGCCTGTCAAACTCAATGCGCGCTGCCAGCAGGGCATTCGCGGCAAGCTTGTCAATGTAGTCATGCGTTACGTCGCCCGTGGCGATGCGCGCGAGCAGACTGCGATCCATGTTCGACAGGTAGCGTTGCAGCAGTTCAGGCGGGCAGGCGCCGGGCTCGTGTTCCCAGTCGAATTCGGCAAACACCGCCTGCGCCAGTCCGTCGGGCCAGCTGCTCGCGTCGCTGAGTTTGTCGGCCCAGCGCCGGGCCAGCGCACTGCGCAGATCCAGCTGCATGAACAAGGGGTAGCCCATTTGCGCGGCAAAGGCCTTTTGTGCTGAAGCGGTGTCGCCCGTGGCGGCCCACTGCCAGACCCGCTCGACACTGCCAGTCAGCAAGCGGATGAGCAGCGTGCCCAGCACCATGTCCGGGAGTTCGGGCCGATACCGCGTGCGGGGAAACCAGCTGTAATGCACTGCCGCCTGGCCAATCCAGGGCGCCAGCCGGGCCGCCATGTCGCTCTCTATCGGGGCGCCGTCCAGGGTGGGGGCATTCGCCAGTCCGTGGAGCAATGCCAATTCAAGGGCCAGTTCGGCGGCTGGCGGCTGCCATTCGCGCTGGCGCCAGACCAGCGGAAGAAGGGCGGTGAGGTCTTGTGTCGATTCGGCGTGGCGCCATTGATTGAGAAGATCAGCGACGACGTGCCCGGCTTTGTCTTGGAGCGAAGGCGCAGGGTCTGGCGCAGCGGGTGTTTCCAAGTCGCCTGGTGGACGGGCGGTTGCCGGTTCGTCGGCAGATGGCTCGTCCTCTCCCAGGTTTCTGAGCCAGGCGGGCAGGTCGTCGTCAGTCCAGGCGCGTGAAAATACCGTTTCTGGGGGGGTGACCTTGCTTTCGGCAGCGGGTTCAACATCGACATCGCTAACTGTCAGGTTCGGTTCCGGTTCCAATTCCGGTTCTTCGTCAGGCCACAACCACGGCTGCGTTGAGTGTTCCAGCGCTGTTTCATAAGCCTCGCGCACCCGCTGAAAAGCCAGCGCATCGTCTTCAGGCCGGTGCAGTTTCAGCTGCGTGAAATAGGCCCGTTTGATGGCCCGCTCATCGCTGGTGGGCGCCAGGCCCAGGGTGTTCCAGCAGCTCATTGCTTAGCGCAATTCGCTGCGTTCCAGCGTATCCATGCGCGCTTCGAGCTGCTTGCGTTCGCGCTCGATGGTCAGCAACTCCTGGCCTTGTAGCGCGGCTTCAAAGCGCAGCACGAAGGTGCCGAACTCGCGCCGCACGCTGCCCAGCAACTCCTCATGTAGCCGTTCCGCGCGTGCCAGCGTGGTGATGTTGACCTGTTGCTCGACTGGGTGAATCTTCAAGCTCGCCAAGCGCGCCAGCCGTTCTGCTATTTCCTCGGGGCTCAGGGAGTTGGGCATGCCTTGCAACACCAGACGCTCCACCGTGCCGATTTTGGGTACCTTGACCTCGCATTCAAAAATGCCGCTGGCGTCGTAGGTAAAGCGCACCGTCACGTCTATTTCACCGGCTGGTCGCGGCGGCACGTTGACCTGGATTTCACCGAGAAGGATGTTGTCCTTCACCAGCCGCGCTTCGCCTTGCAGGATCTCAATCGTCACCACGGGTTGATTGTCCACCGAGGTGCAATAGCTTTTCTCGCGGCTCACCGGCACCACGGTATTGCGCTCAATGATGGGGTCGAACAAACCGCTGTGCCGGGTGCCGTCCACCATGCGCATCACGGCGGTGCCAAGGCTGTAGGGGCAGACGTCCACCATCACAATTTCTTGCAAGTCCTTGTCGCGCGCCACCAGACCGGCCATCACGGCAGCGCCGCAGGCAATCACTTCATCGGGGTTCAGGTTCATGGCGGGCATGCGCCCGAACAGCTTGGCCACCAGGCGCCGGATCATGGGCATGCGCGTGGCACCGCCCGCCAGCACGACCTGGTCCAGGTTGGATGCATCCAGCTTGGCATCACGCAGCGCCCGCTCAATCGGGCGGCGAAAGCGCTGCAGCAGCGGCTCGCAAGCCGTCTCGAAAGCCTCGGCGCGCAGCATGTGGCGGTAGGACTTGCCCTCCCACTCCAGCGTGAACTCTTCTTGCTCCGCCGTGCCCAGGGCACGCTTGACGCGCTCGGCCTCTCGCCACAGGCGCGCATGCAGCGCGGGCGCCAGATACTCTTGCGGCAACTCCGGCCAGGCTTTGCGAACCAACTCGATTAGTACAGCGACAAAGTCCTCTCCCCCCAGGAAGTTGTCGCCGGTGCTGGCGCGCACCTGCATCAACCCTTCAAAACGCTCCAGAATGGCCACGTCGAAAGTGCCACCACCCAGATCCAGCACCAGAAACGTGGACTCGTTCGCAGCCTCCTGCAAACCATAGGCCAGCGCGGCGGCGGTGGGTTCATTGACCAGACGGCGCACCGTGAGCCCCGCCAGCTCACCGGCATGGCGCGTGGCGGTGCGCTGGGCATCGCTGAAATAGGCCGGCACCGTGATCACCGCCTCCGTCACTGTTTCACCCAAGAAGCGCTCGGCATCGGCTTTGAGCGACTTCAAGACCAGCGCCGACAGTTCTTCCGGACGAAACGCACGCTTGCCCAAACGCAACACCCGGTTGCTGCCCATGTAGCGTTTGAAAGACACCGCTCCGGTCTCGGGCTGCGTCAGCCAGCGGTCGCGTGCCGCACGGCCGACCAGCACGGTGTCGTCATTTCCCAGACTGACTGCTGATGGCGTCAGGGTTTCTCCCAAAGCATTCGAAATCAAGACAGCTTGACCGTCTTGCCAAACCGAAACAAGTGAATTGGTGGTGCCAAGGTCAATGCCGATGATCATATGAGGAAGCCTGAATGGTCAATTTTTTTTGTTGTAATCAAAAAGACACCCAAATCTGAGCGGCTAATTCGTGCTACTTTTACGAAACTGCAAGGTCCAAAGTTTGAGATTTTCGTCACGCGTTTTGCCCGCTGTATCGGCGGCATCTTCTCCTGCTCCCAGGAATAAATCGACTCTAACCTTGGAGGTAATGGCTCCTCCGCGGTCTTGTGCGATCACTAACTGCGACAGAGCCTGTCCATTACCCAGTGAACCCTTTATAAACAACGGCATGCCTGGTACAAAGTGCGCCCAATCCACAGCCGCGCTGCGCCAAGGCGTTAAACCGCCAACGTCTAGGTTCATCGCGCCCGGTGGGCCGACGCGATCCTTGGAGTTGTTGCTGTCGATTTCAAAAAAAACATACGATTGATTTCGCCAATACAGTGCGTCTTGATCTTCACGGCTATGACTGTTCAGCCAACTCTTGATTTCTTGCATTGATATTTTCTCGGCAGCAACCTCTCCGCGCTCCACAAGCGCCTTGCCAATTGACGAATAGGGTTGGCCATTTTTACCGCTATAAACCAACCTTACAGGTGTTCCGTCGGGCAAAACTCCCACACCGCTTCCCTGAATTTGAAGCACGTAGGCAGACCAACGATCGGTATAGCTCAAGACATTTTCTTTGAGTGCATCAGAAGCTTGACCGGTTTCGATGGCTTGGCGTGTGACCCATGCACCTATTGGTAAGTTACTTGGTTTTCTGTAAAGTGGCCAATCTAGACTTCCGTCAATTTTTTCCTTTGAAATCCGGAACGTCGGCTCGTAATAGGCAGTTAGCAAACTCGCACCAGTTTCAGATTTTGCTTCTACCGCTTCAAAGTGCTTGTCGAGCATGGCGAGCAAGCTCTGTTGGTCTGCGCGCGATGCAAGCAACGCACTCGCGTCGGCACAGGCGAGCATCAACTTAGAATAATCCGGTGCCAGTCTCGTCCCTGTATAGCCAGGTGCAATTGGCTTGCTGGGGCCTTGACTAATATATTTGGCGCAGCTCCGCTCAAAGGCTGAAATTGCTGCACGAAGATCATCGCTTTCAATTCCGGGCAATGTTGAGATGGGTACTGCAGCGGGCATGAATGAGACTTGTTCGGACGCAGCATTCGCCGACATGCATCCCAATAACAGGATCATGTACGCGATTGAAATTCGGTCTTTTTGAAAGTTAAGCTTCATAAAATTTACCATGGTTGATTTTTTAAACATGATCTGCCAGCCATCGGTGAACGCACGTCCGGAAAAATCCTTTTCCACCCGAACCACGCAAGACAGCTTCCAAGGCAGCCCATGCCGTATCGGACTCCGTGGATTGATTGGCATGGTCTTCTAGGCTATTGGGCTTCATCAACTCCAGAATCTCACGCAAGTCGGAATGCTGCAGCATGTAGGCAAACGCGGCGCTTGTGTCGCGTGTCACGGTTGGCTTTGAAATTCCTAAATGGTTTGCCAATTCATCTTCACTTAAATCAATGTGTGCGGAGTCAAGCAGTCCCAGCCAAGCCAGCCAAATCCGTTGATGGTTTGATGTAAGTCGAATCGGTCGGCCAATCGTGCCATCTTTCTGCGTCAACGTGACGCTCTTACCCACCATATTGGCCGCCATTGCACTCAACTTTTCAGTCAAAGAGTTGACACGAATGAAGGACTGGCGCATCGGCGTTTCTGAAATCCACAATCCTGACAGAACCGGGCCGCAATAACCCTCATCGTCATCTTCATGAGAATCGATAGCGACTTGAACTTGCATGCCACTGCGCAAATCCTTCTTGCCGGTCCTCGCCAATTGACTCGCTTGGAGCGTGGCAATCAGGTCTTTCGATCTAAAACCACCGTCAGGAACATACATTTCACTCTGCATGTTACGGGCAATATTTTGGGTCATCTCATTGATGAAGCTGTAGATATTGCGCGAACCATCTGCAATTTTGTATTCAGCCAACAACTGCCCGAACTCGGCTTCCTTGTTTTCAATCCGTTTGTTGGCACGTTCAAACAACTCGTCTTCGAGACTGTCTGCCGCACTAAAAAATTTATCAGCCAGACTCCTTGCCTGATTGGCAATTGATCGATGAATCAAGATACCCAGTGCATTGCGGTGTGCCGGGCTCATCGGAAATTCCCGATGCGCGACCAATGCACCCATCAACTCACGCTCGGAGGGGCGCTTAGTTCGCCGCGTTGGATGGACAGCAGTGTTGGACTCATTTTCCCGATCAGATCCACTGTCGGCGGTATCTTCCGGATCAAGATATTGCTGATGCTCCACGACGATCTCCCTTCATTGGTTGGGGGTGCTGGCTGAGCGAAATGCCCGGCTTATTGTCTTCTACACATTAATTCCAAAAGCTGGCTCATGGGGGCTGAGCTACTCGTGAGCCAGAAAGTCAACGCGTGGCGTAGCTCAACTTGTCACTCACCAACAAGGAGCATCGGCATGGTTTCGACAGCCTATCCCACATCCGACAAATATTTCACCCGATCGCGCTGGCTCGAATTCATATTGACCATCGCCGTTGGCGGACTCCTGTTCAAATTGGCCGAACCTCTTGGCGTGCCTGACCTAGACCAAGGGCTGGATCAACGCTATGGCAGCGTTGACGTCAGCCTGTCATGGGTTTGGATCCAGACACTCTATGCAAACTACGCGTGGACATCGCTTCCGCAAGACCTGCGTGCGATTGCCATGTTGCGCATGGCCGGATATTGGTTGGCGTTACTGGGGGCATCAGGTTGGCTGGGACTTCAACTCGCACGCACTGGTGCAGCCTGGGCTGGCTACCTGGTCATGGCGCTGTGGGCTTTGCTCGCGTGGCTCTTGCGTCCGTTTCAATTGCCCGGTGTAGTTTGGGTGGGCATTGTGGCGTTCGCTTTGTTTGGGATGTTAATCGCCTTGTCCCGAAATGGAAAATCGATGGGTGGGTGCGGCATCAATACATGGACCGCTGCAGTCTGGCCTGGCTGGCTCCTGTTGACTGGTGCCGGATGCTTGGTATTGATGGACTTCGCTGCACGCGGTCCGGTCGTTCCAAATGGCATGCTTGTCCTGCCGGTTAAGCCCGGTTCACGTTATTTCGGATTAAATCAAGCAGACGGCCTATGGCTGGCGTCGGGGCTGTTGCTGGTGTCAGCATATTTTCGAAGGCCACTGGTACTTACTTGCATTTGGTTGTGCACGAAATTTTCGGCACTTTGGCAAAGACCTCGTGGCCCGCTGTTCCTTTTGGGGTTGGCGAGCATTCTAATTTTCGCATTAGGTTGGTTAGGCGCATCCCAGCATCGAAATGTCATGGGACTATCCGGCCTTCACGGTGCCGGAAAGCCCCATATTAGCAGCGAGTTGCTACGCCTATTCCTTTGTCTGACGCTAGCGTGGTCCGCCTACCGGTTTGGTGAATGGACGACAAGTTCACAACGCATGAGGTGCGGTATCTGGCGTACGTCGATCATGCTGACCTTGCTCGCCATTGGATTTGGAATTTCAGACGACAAAGGCCCCTTGCTAGTGATGGCCCTGGCTGCAGCCATTTTGATGGGGATACCTGCATTGTGGCAAACCAGTGGCTCATATCATCGCATTGGAGTTACAGGCGCGACGAGACGCGGCGCTGCTGTGCTGTTTGCCTTCAGCATCGCCATAGCGGGCTTGAGTTTATGGCGCACGACCTTAGTAGATTGGCTGCCACTTGTCAGCAGGGATGCTTTATCCCGCGAGTTTTTGCGCACCAACCCGTTCGAAGCCAAAAGTCCTAACTTGGCTCAAGCTCGGTGGCTGATGGAATCGACTCCCGCTTACGGCTTTGGATTAGCGCGCGTTCCCTATTGTGGCGCACGTGCACACGCTGTCCAGTCGACATGCAGCCTTGGCAGCGGTGCACCTTTGCAGATGCCTTCAGACTTTGCATTTGTTCCCCTTTTTGCCACCTGGGGCAAGCTTGGTGCGAGTGCGTTTGTGATCGGGACTTTGCTGTGGCTAGCTACATTGCCAGTTGGCATGTTGGCTTCATGGCGCAAGGGCAACTCTCGGCAGCCAACCTGCGCGATTGGCCTGTTGCCCGTCTGGCTTGTCGCGGTGCCTACATTGGTGGCTCAGGCCCAAATTGTCGTCAGTGCGGGTGCAACCATGGGCTGGTCTTCGTTGACCGGGGTCACCTTGCCCCTCCTTGGCTACGGCAGTGCAGCACTTTGTGCAACAGCGGTGTGGGTGGGTTTCGCGGCGACAGGTTTCCATACCAAGGAAAACTGAGCCAGATCTTTTGAAGAACTTGTAGTAACGGGTATTCCTTCCATCTTGCAGGAGCTTTCAAATGCACGCGGATCCTCTCGCCAACCCTTTTGCCCGTGCACTCACGTTGGCCATGTTGGCCTTCAGCGTTGCCGCCGGAGCATTGCTACTCTGTCTGACCATCAAAGGTCCCGCTGCCGCTGTCGCGGACCGGTACTCCGATCCAGTCTGGCAGGTTAAGCTTGCCCGCGGACTCGGCTGGTTAAATCATTCTCTGATTGCAGGCGCCAGCCAGAAAACCATGGACATTAAGGTGTTTGACTGCAAAGGGTTGGAAGGATCAACCCAGTTCGAATGCAGACGGACCCAGCTTAACAGTCGTCTGGCGCAAGTAGAGCCAAGCTGGCAACTCACATCGCAAGCCCCAGACGATGGAAACATGGCAGACGTTTTGTTGGCAATGCGGTGGCTCATTCAATACAGCGAAACGCCACCGAAGCTCAGCGCACTTTTGCAACAAGGTCAAGATGCCGCTCGACAAAGTCTGGCTGATCCATTTCGCCTAAGTGGCTGTATTGAGTTTAGCCACGCAGACGCTCCCTGTGACACCAAAGCTGCAGTCAACATTGCCAACTTGCCCCCACACGTGACATCCCTGCACAACATCTTGACTAGATACGTTTCCGCTACGCGGGGGAACAGCCCAAATATTAAGGTTTTGAAATTCGCACCAAGTCTCGAAACGCCGATTGATCAAGGTCGCGATGTGATTCTCAGTCTGGCCCCAAATATACAGAACCCCGCACAAATTACAGCGGCCTGTTACAGCGGAGATGCTGCGGCCTGCCAAAACTGCAAATGGTGCACCATAGGCACTGCGGCCGACATGTTTGAGCAAGCGCGGGTACGGGCTGTCGGCATTCTTGTGCTGGATGCACAGACTGGCGGTATTGAGGCTGCTGCAAGTGCCTACACACGGTGTTATGTCTTGCAACAACAAGGTAACCCCCCCGCACCGGATTGTCCGGTGTTACCCAACACCTTGGTTCGGCACCTAGATCGCATGGAAAACCAAGCGATTGAGCAGACCGCCAAACCGGGCAGCATCACAAAAATAGTGATCGCGGTTGGACTGCAAAAAGCCGGACTCAACAGTACCGAGGTCGCGGCGCTGCCTGACATCCTGACTCATTCACGTACTGCCGACTTAATTGACATTGTCATGTGCAAGACACAAGACTTTGAACCGGTCTGCACAAAACGGCGATTAACGGCGATTGCTGACGCGGCCGTGATCATGGGCTGGAACCACGAGGTAGACATTCTCGGTGCGTACCAGTTGCCAGGACTCCAAGCTCAGCGCTTTACAGGTCGCCTGCTCAGCCATTCCCGAGGCAGCAGCATGATTTCAAACGCAACCAAGGTTACCTTCACGCGCGCCACCTTGCGAGATTGTTCCAAAAAACACTGGCGCAATTGCCAAGGTGAACAGCTAGTAAATCTTGTTGCCGAGCTTTTTGGCACTGGCGAGGCATTGGCCTCTCCCGTCGGAGTAGCCAATGTACTGTTGCAGGTGGCAGCATCAGCCAATGCTCAAACGCTTGCACCACAAGCCCACCTAGTTCAAAGCGCACAAGACAATACCGGCAAGACAGTCACGGTGCAGGCGGTGCTCACAAAGGCAGCCAGCTTGGCCCAAACCGACCTTGTGCTTCAAGGGCTATTGAAAACTGCAACTCAAGGCACTGCCCGCTCAGCTTGTCTGGCCGCAGCTTCGGCCATGCCTGGCAGCTTGTTGCCATGTGTGGCACCTGCTGGCGGTGGGTCTCAACCGGCACTGCGCATCGCCGGGAAGACTGGCACGCCAGTTTTCAGCGCTGACCAAGGTGACAAAAAATCCCTGTCACTGAACCAATGGCGATCCCAATGCGAAAAAATCCGAGTTGGTATGGCCGCACTTCATAAACAGTCCCAAAGCAGATTCTCTCTATCAAACGAGGCGGGCAAGTGCAATATGACCCCTACCAAATGGTACGCCTTCTTGGTCAGCGCGCCAGCTAGCAAAACCTGGGATAAGGTGATCGTCGTTTTGGCTGAGCGAAACTGGAATCAACAGACAGGCCTTATTGATAGCCCCAATGACAATGGTGCGAATGTCGCAGCCGAAATCGGCCTGGCAATGGTCAATGGACTCTATCGTCCACAAACCCCTGGAAACCACTGACGCCCCATCTGCATCAAGCCATGAGCACACTTCAACCTTTCAACATACCGACGCAGGTTCAGCCATTGCAATACAGCCACGCTAAAAGTTGGAAACTGGTGCGCTCCTTTGTACATGACTGCCTGGCCGACTCCCTGCATCAACTGGCTGTGCTTCAGGGTGCGAAGCCTTACGTCAATCTCTTGATCAGTCGGCGCTGCTTGCCCGGTGTCGATCACATTCAGTTGGAGCGGGAACTCGAAAAGCTTTCAATTGAACTGCGCCGCATGGAGGTGCAGCATGCGTTTCACACCGTCGTTCCGGGCGATGTAGAGCCTTTTAATCATCAATTGCGGATCACCCTACGGCTGCCATGAGCCAAATTCTGAAATCCGCGTGTAACTGTAGTCATGCCGCGATTTTGCGGTGACTAAGCAGTAGGAGAACTTGCCATGAGCGCCAGCGCCTTCAACCCCGTCGAAAAGTCCAGCTTTCTGGATACCAATGCCAACGCAAAGCTCCGGACAACTGGATTTTTGGACTGGTTGTTCGGTCCAGTTCAGGCAAAGAACCCCGTAATCACCACGGATCCAATGGCGGAACCCACAATCAAGGTCGCCCCACCAATCGACGGCAATTTTTGGGTCGAAAGCTTCTTCAACGCCTTGACCGAAGCAACCACCCTTTTTGCCAAACGCCATGTTGAACTGGTGCACCAAGAAGATCCTTTGACTGTATTCAAAGTGCGCGAGGTAAAAATAGAATGCAAAGATGCGCCATCGCAGTTCCATCGTGATGTGTTGTCTCTGCCCGCTTTGGTACGCAACCGTGTGGTTAAAAGTCGGATGCAAAAGGCCCCAGGCTCCGAGTATTTGATGCTAAATGACTTTTTTGGCTCGACCATTGCAGCGGACATCACCCTCATGGAGGGGCAGATTGTGCAAACCATGGTTTCCTATTCTGGCAGCCGCTTTGTTCTCAAGTTTGCCTTTGAAGGCGACTACGTAACGCGACCAGAGTCACTGACAGTTACGTCGCCCATTTCCCATACAGCTGGCACCCCTTCCACCCCTCCCTTGACAGAGCTGGCCGACGACATGTCCGAGCAAGACGAGAGCGATTTCACCCCAGTCAATGAAACACCGTTGCGCAACAGGCAGATCGACAAGCCATCGTATGGGTGCCGGGAGACGCCACTGCATTCGGTGGCAACATCAGAAGTTCAACCGCTCGCCAACTTACGTCTGCGCAGCCTTGACCAGGAAGTGTTACTGCCCCTCATGGAGGACAACTTCCCATACACGATTGGTCGTCATTCGAGCTTTCAAGGCTATTGTGTATACGGCCAGCGGGATCATCAACTCCCTCCGTTGTTACACGAGATCGAGCCTATGGACTTTTGCAGCTTTGTCTCGCGTGAACACATCGTTCTCCATGGTTTTGACACAAGCACCCAGCAATTCCGCGTATCCACGACCAAGGGCAAGAACGGTAGCTTCTTCAAAGCGGCTGCTATGCCCAGCCACTTCTTGCTGCCATTGTCTGCGATGGCCAAGGGCGAGTGGCTTAAGTTAGGTGGGACAGGGGGCAATGGCATTCTTGAAATTCGCATTGAGGCAGTATGAATTTCACGGCGTCGATCTCTGCAAGCAACTTCTGCGAAAGCACAGGAGCTACCGGGTCTTGGCCACCCGAAACGGACATGAGACTGGCAGACTGCGGTGGAACCACATTGCCCGGTTGGCAGCTGGGCTGGGCACAGGTCATCGGCAGCCGTCACCCACGCTTCAGCGAAGACAGTTTGGCCCATAAAAATCGATTGCAATCTGGCCAAGTGCTGGGGAGCCCCCATGCGCTGTGCCTGGCCGTAGCGGACGGAGTTGGCGGCGGCGCGCGTGGCGAGGTTGCCAGCGCTGCCCTGGCAAACCACAGCGTAGCCCTGCCCGATGAATTGATGGGACACCCTGATGCCATCGCACGATGGATGAACTTGGCCGAAGGCCAAGTACAACTCAAACTGCGCGAGGTCAGCTACGCGCCTGGCGCTGCGACCCTTGCTGCCGCATGGCTTATGCCCAATGCCCCTCATGCACGGACCGGGGATACCGAGTCCGCCAGCATTACGGGCTACATCCTGCGCGTGGGTGATGCCCGGCTTTATCAATTCGACGGCCGCAATCTCACACCGCTGACCAGCGATCAAACATACAAAAACGTGGGCGAAACTCCGCCCGAAGGAGCGACCCCTGATGACCCCGCGCGTATGGTCGGTACCGGCTTCATGGGCCAGCCAGAAATTTTGCCAGTTCAAATGGGGTTGGGCCAAACCCTGCTGCTGTGTAGCGACGGTCTGCACAGTAGTCTGAGCGCGGAAAATATGGCTGATTTGTTGCGCCAGGGTGGCGACCTGTCTACATGCGCCTTGCGGCTTGCCAGAGCTGCGCGACTGGCGGGAAGTGATGACGATATTACAGTTCTTTTAGCAGCTACGATACAAGCGTTGTCCCATCACTCATTGGAGCCAAGGGGTCTTGTAAACATGCTGCGAAAAATCTTCTAAATCAGCACATTCATCTGCGCACCTCTCGCCATGACATCCACCCCAGTCAACCCCCAGGTCACTACGGAGGCACTTTCGCGAGCGCCCATCGCTTCGAAACGGTGGAAAACGCTGCTTGACGCGCTGGAGCCAACTCGGCCAATGGAGTTGACGAAGCAAGCTGGCAGAGTTCGGCTAACCAGGTCCCTGGAGCAAGACGAGAACGGCAAAGACGCAGTAATTTGGACCAAAACTTACCAAGGCACCAGAACCGGCCAGTCCGGCGAGATCGATTTGAGTGTATTCAATGCGTGGGAGCGAACATTGATCCTCAAGGCCCATGATGATGGCCTGAACAGCTGCTACCGGATGGCCCATTTGATAGAGAAAGGCAGCGGTCTTCATACTGACGACACTCCTGACAATGTGCGCCAGACCCGGACCACGGTGATCAAGACTCACCACACTGGTGCGGACTTGGATATATGGCGGGTAATGCGACCTTGGTCACAAGGTAGGTTGCTTGAGCACCCTTTTGTAAAACAACAGCATTTTCTTAAGTTGATCCGTGGCGTTCTGTTTGCACTGCATGGTTTTCATTCGAAACGTTTTGTTCATTGCGATTTGCACCCCGGCAACATCGTTTTGCCTGCTGAAATCAAACAACTGCCCACAAACAGCGGCGAGGGTGATCGGTACCAGCTGATTGCACGATGGGATGAGATTAAGCTCATTGATCTGGGCTACTCGATTCATAGAGGAATCGAGCCGCCTGCCATGCTTCCCTTGGCTTTATGGGAACTAACAACTGCAGGTGAATACAGGCGTGATGCAGTTGGCGAAAAAATTCCGTCCAAGCGCATGTCGCCGCATCTACACAATCGCCTGTGCGCTCTCGACACCATTGCTTCAAAATGGCCAGCATCGGAGGTTTTCAGTCGTAAACGGTGGGAGCAACACCAAGAGAACCTAAGAAACCTGCAAGAATTGGACTGGCGGGAGGACTTGTACCAGCTTGGATACTGGTTAACTAAAATGCGAGACGGTGACGAAGACGGTTCTTGGGGCGATGTACGCTACGTCGGCGATGTCGTAAACGTCCGCGAAGTCAATGCGTTCATATGTGACTTTCCGCAGGAATTGATGGATTGGGGGCTTAAGCGCCCGTTGCCAGATGTCATGCCCCATGTTGGGTACATCAAACGTATTGACGAATTGATTGCGGCCTTGCCCGCAAGCCCCGACTCATTCACCTTGCAGCGACGCGACTATGACACGGCCTATCTGACCTATATCGACGTACTCTCTAAGAACAGCAGTCAGGCTCAAGATAGAGTCACTCCTCAACGGGCATCCACACTCATCGAGCCTGGTTTGGTTTACCCCAATATGGTTTCCATTCCAAGTCTTAAGTTGGAAGTGGGCCTAGACCCGGTAACCACAATTGAGTTTGATTTTTGCGCGCAACACGAAACCGGTGCTATTCCACGGGTTCGTGTCGCGTTAAAACAGGTCGAGAAGTATCTACATGAGTTGAATCGACGTTCGGGCCTGCCTACAGCGACACTGATCCAGACTAGCAAACCTGATTTTAGAGAAGGCTATTCCGGCTTCCGGTTGCTTTGCTTCAAAGAATGGGTAGCGGTGTGTCAGGCAGGTTTGAATGCACTAGCGAAAGAAGATAGGAGTAGTCACCCTTACGCATATGCTATTGGTAGTAGCTGGCTGGGTGCAGGCGAATTGCGCCCTGAACACGCCGTGTATAAGTGGGATGATGGGTTGCGTCGGGCGCATTGTCTTTTGCCTTCGCAGCGACCCCAGGGACCGTTGCCGGTTGACCACGATAGCAACCGTCCAAACGGCTTTGGGGTGCGCGGGATGCATGGCAATGTCTGGGAAATTGTGGTGACAGACAATGAAGGTGAATACCGTAAGTGCGGTGGTGCATGGGATTCAAGTCCTGACCGACTCGGATTTGATGTAGCTGCGCCCGCAGTCGAGTCTGACAGCCTTCCCCATGGAAGTATTGGCTTTAGAGTTTGTCGCACGCTTCTCCCGGTGTAAGCAGAAAACCTTCCAAAAATTGAACTTAACGAAAAGGAGATTCCGCTATGACGTTAGCCAAAACTACCAACGCCTATGCGTTGCGAGAAGCCAAATTGGAGTCAACACTCACTTGGTGGACTGTTGGCTTCATAGTCTTGCTGATTCCGCTGGCTTGGTTTGTTTACGCTGGGTGGTCTCGAATCTACTTGCCCGATTTCGGCATGCCTTGGGCCGCTGCCGCTGCAGTCGGCATGGTGATCTTCAGTTGGACTTTGGCATGGGGCATTGGGCGACTCAAGGGGCACGAACTTGCCGGTCAAAAGGCGGACCAACTACCTCGTGCGTTGACTTGGATTGCGATGGGAGTGTTGATTTTTATAAGTGCTTGGGGTACAGCCAATACTTTGCTGTTGCTTGGGGAAAGCAGTGCAATTTATAGGGAAACTCTGGATAGGGGCAGCATGAATCTGTCGCAGTTGCGCGCAACCGCCGACAGCGCGCTGGCAACCCCTGAGTACGACAAATTAAAGGGACGAGTGGAGAATGCTTGGGCCTCCGCCAGGAAGCAACTGACCACAGTCGCCTATTGCGGCGAGGGCTCATATTTTAAGGGTTTGCTCAAAAATGTAGAGCTAGAGCTTGAAATGACGACGGACACCCTGTTTGGTTTAGGTGGTAGCACCCTGCGGTATAGCACGGAGCAGTGTCAGACCACCGAGGTCAAACAGGCCATCGCCCAGCGTGCGAAGGAGTATGACGACCTCATTCATGAAAAGCTCATGCAAAGTAATGTAGCCATCCGCGAAAAAGTCGCTGATCGCTCTGCGCTCAAGACCGAATTGCAAAAGGATGTTGACAAAGAACTGGCGGAGTTGTCTGCAACACAAAATGCATTGCGAACTGGACTCACGCGAAGTGAAGTGCTGCAACGGCTAACCGAGGCGAACAGCGTATTTGTGCGATATCGGTCTGCGTTGGCAGAGGTCAGTAAAAATCAAGTCAAGAATTTGCCTGAGAACCTTGATTTGAAAATGGCCAATGGTCTAGGGTCCATCTCGCAAAGCATGGGCATCTTCGTGGCGCGTTTTGGTGACGTGTGGGTGTACGTGGCCGTCGCCATTGGCTTTGACTTCTTGATTGCGTGGGTGGCCTATCGTCGTGGTAAGGAGCAGCTAGCGTTGAAGCAATTGCAGTCGGAATTTGCTGCTGTGCGGCGCGCAGAAATTGATCGAGCGAGAGCGCTGGAGTCGGAGCGTATTCGCCAAACTCAAACAAAAAAAACCTACCGCGTGAAGCATTTGTGGGTGCCCGCCGGTCGATGACCCGTGCAACCACCCAAACATGATTGAAGGACACGAGAATGAAAACCGAGACCTCGCCACCCTTAAATAACCCCTTTAAGTCCCCAGGTGTGCCGTCCATGTCGGATGCAACGGCATCTCCCCAAGGCAACTTGGAAACAGCTCATAACCCATTTGCCGCACCTGAACATCTACAACTCGGTGACACCATGCGTGACCGAAGCATTCACCCGGTCATCATTTTCGGTAGCAATGCCGCCGGCAAATCTGTTTTGCTAGCCTCGCTTCTCACTTACGGACAGGAGGTCACAAATGAATCCCCCCATTTGGATATCACTTTTGGCGAGCCCTTGTTTGACAGCGGCATCAATACGGGAAGGAAACTAAATGCCCTTGCATTGTCATTTTATGAAACCAAGGTGTACCGATGGCAACGGCGAGAAGTCTTGCCAGGCACACAAGGCGATGCCTTCTTTGTCCCTGTCGATGTAGAGTTGACGAGCCGCGAAGCTACACAAACCTTGCAGAAATTTGCATTTCTTGACTGGGAAGGAGAAAAACTTACCCCAATTAGCTCTCAGGCTGATCCGGTTATGAGTTCGTCAGACACAGAACTCAGGTCTCGCAAACGAATCATGGATCAGATGGCGAGCAGTCTGCTAGCGCACTTTCCTCGCCCCATATCCGTATTGTTCTTGTTGCCAATGGAAAAAGACAATGCGACAACGGAGAGGCATTGTCAAACCATAGCCAGCATGATCGAAAGGTACAAAGAGCACCGCGGCGGACTTGCACGAAACGACCACTGCTTGTTCCTACTGAACCAATGGGATAAGGCATACAACGTGGGGTCGGAAAATTTCGTCGCTCCCAGTGAAGACCTGTTGGAAGACCTTCTATCGGGCACGTACCGAAGTCCAGCATGGTCTAAGTTTTTGGGGTTGCCAGGTAATTTAGTCAAAATGCAACACAGTTCGGGTGTTCATGATAACGACGGGGTGCGCATATCTTACGAGTCGCCGCATAAAGAGCAATTGCTTCGATACCCTAAAACTTTGTGGAACTGGTTGCTTACGAATGCAAGTGGAAATGGAAACGCTGTTTATCCGGATGTGGTGCCCGCGCAGCCGTTACCGGAACTTCCGCCACCGCCCTCCGCTGCACCGGCTCCAGAACCCACTGCGATACGAAGGGCCATGTATTGGCTCAACCGCTTGTAAGCAACTTGTAATGCAGTCGACCGTGGATCAATCCGAAGTAAGTCAAATAGGTTGTGTTGCATTTGGCACCCCCAATGGTCGGGAGGTGGTAGCACAACCCGGCGTATCGATAGCGCATCAAGACGACTGGGTAGCTCAGGCTGCCCATGCGATGCAGTTTGATGTCTCGAGTGACACGCTGTTAATGCAGCGTATTGTTCGTCCTGGTGCTATCGTGTTTTGGTTTGGGGTGTTTCGCTACGCATCAGAAATCAATGTCAATCGCGGCGGCTATGTCGGTTTTGGCGTATGGTCGGTTAACAACCGTCTGGATGGAGAAAGGCTCTTGCGTACGCTTACCTTGGCTGCGGCCCAAGTACGCGATATGGCTGTTACGAATGGGAAATTTCACACACCTATTCGCGCAATAGCTGAACACTTTTTTGATGGTGATGCTGCGTTCTATGGAACCATGCTGGCATCTGCGCAGCCACTGGCAAGTGGTGCTTCAATGGTAGAGGTCACTCAGCAGCCCATGGTGCTGGATGTACGAGGGTCCAGCGATGCGTGGTGTGCCCAGCTCATCAATTTGTTTCAGTCGGAATCCGGTCTTTACACTAGCGAGGCACTGGCCTTAGCCCGAAGCGACGCAGTGGTGGAATCGGCCATGAAACTGCGTCTTTGGCCTGTAGTGGAGCCAATAGGTTGGCTGACTGATCCCAGCCGCTCGCTTGTTCAGGGATTGCGCATGCAGTTGCAAGAGGTGACCGCAGCAAAGCAGCAGCAAGCGAGGGTGCTCGAGGACTTGTCAAAGCAATTGAGCTCCGCAGAAGATAAAGCACAAATCCTTTCCGCAACGAAATACCAATTGGTTGAGCTAGAGAAGGTCACCGAGCAGGAAAGGCTTGCCGCCCGCCATGCCAAACAGGAATTGGAAGACCTCCGGCATCGTGCAGGGGTTGAGTTCAACTCATTGGGTCAGCGAACGCAAAGCGCTGAGCGCTTGGCAAATGACCGAGCAATGGAATTGGAGCTCTTGCATGGCAAACTTAGGGAAATTCGATCATCGCCACCGTCACAAATATGGAGCCAGCGTCAGCTCGGAAGCACACCGTCTGATTTGAAGAATCTAGAGAGACAACTTGAAAACAAAACGGCACTGTGCGACCAATTTGCAATTCGAAACACCCAACTTATCGAGAAGAACAAAGCATTGGAAGCTAGTCTAGATGAACTAACAGAACAACGACAGCACGATTCTGTCGCGAACCACGGTATTGGGATCAAGGCCACCACTCCAATGCTTCTCCAGTGGGTAGCTATGGGTTTGGGGTGGCTTTTAGCAATGGTCCTCACAGTGCTCCTCGTTACATCCGGTGGTGCAGATTCACAAATGAAGAAGCTTGAGCTGAAGTTTGAAGTTGAACGTGCTCAACTTGAGCGCGAGGTCAGTCACCTGCGTGAAGATTCTGCGCGGATGGAGGAAATATTCCACGAAGTGGAGAAATCTGAACAAATGGTGATGAAAGAACGCGATGCTCTTAAAGCGCAACTTCTGACCATCCATACACAAAAGCAAAATATGCCATCCGCCACCAAAAACTCAGAAGCTGCAATTGGTACTCGCGCTGCGCAAAAGTCACGGCCTGCGGCCAACCCAGCACAAAAAGCAAGCGCGCCTTCATCTTCTACTATGATTTTTGATCGAGTGCCAGCAAGGGCTTCACAAACTCAAGAAGATTGAATCCTTCGGGCTCACTGGCACTAAAAGTCTAACGTCATGCAGCATAGCCCGAGCACGTTGCACCTATCCAGCCATCCAAATGGCACTATGATCTACACCATAAAGAATACAGAGATACGAATTAATTCCCAAGGAATATTCACATGAATGCGTCTGCAAATGAAGGCCTGTTTCAATTGCCTTTAATCGAAACAACTAGTGCATTTCCTTGGGGTGTCCAAGTAGCAAATTTGCGGCATCCGAAGATCGGCAACACAGTGCCAGGTATGCTCCCGACGAAGTCCGGCGGGATATTGGTTAGTTATGTCGACGATCGTGTTCAAGAAGCCAACTTGCTTATAGAAAATGCAGCAGCTTCAATATTAGCTCTGCTGCCAAGAAAGGGCGCAAGTATTCATGTGCTCGATTTTTCAATAAAAAATCGTTTTCCTAGCATCTCAATTTTAGATTCTTCCAAACTATTTGAAACGCACCATTTCGAACGAAATGCGGTGGCGCACCTTGAAAACGTGGAACGTTTATGCGTTGAACGTCATCACACTTTACTCGGTGAGAACGCAATTTCACTTTCTGACTACAACGAGCAAGCATTCAAATTAGAGCCATATCAAATATTGGTAATTAATTTGAATGACTTCCCCTTAAACAGCTCAGCAATTTCAAAATTATCGAAAGTGCTTGATTCTTCGTTCGATGCGGGCTTCTACACAATTTTATGCTTCAATATATCTAAAGGCTTCGATGAGGATAGAGAAAATGAGAGAGAGCATTTCTTGCAACATATACGCGAGATATTTCCTGAAATCGAGTTAAGCCATGAAAACCGTGACCGCCGTCTCCATATTAAAAAGCATCCGTCTTCAATTGCCCTACAAAGACTTTGCTCAGAATTTGGACTGGCAATTGAGTCACCAGTTATGGAATCTGAGGAAGTAAATGATGTGGTGCGGTACATCCAGGCCAGAGAAAAGGATAAAGATGGCGAATCTGACTTTTTGTCTGTGCCAATTGGAAGGACGCTCAATGGACGATCGGAATTAAGTTTTAATCTCGGAGATATGACGGGAAGCTTTTTTGCATTCATCATAGGAATGACGGGAACAGGAAAATCAGTATTTTTAGACCACATCATCATGGGTGTTGCCCGGAAATATGGAGCGACGAATGTCCGGCTGTGGCTGATGGATTTCAAAGAAGGTGTTGAATTTCAAAAGTACAAAAAGCATCCCAATTGTGAAAAGCTTCTTTTTTCAAACCACGACGCGAAGACAGTAAAAAATGTAATCAGCGAGTTCCATTGTCTTATTAGAAAGCGGGGCACCCTTTTCACAAAGTCTGGTGTTGGCAATATTTCGGAATACAACAAGAAGCATCCCGCGACTCCATTGCCTTACCTTGTGTTAATTATTGATGAAATTCAACAGTTGTCTAGTATGCCAAAAGGTGGAGAGTTAATTGATCTACTGACTGACGTAGCTAGGCGAGGTCGCAGTCAGGGACTCAGCATGATCATGGCAACTCAAACGCTCGCGGGTAGCACTCACGAAATGAACCTGTTGTTGACCCAGTTCAAGCAAAGAATTGCCTTTATGGTTGATGAGAATGATTGCGGCCGTTTATTCCAGTTTGGGAATAGAGCTGCGACAAGTATTGGTAGATATCAGTGTGTGATTAACAATGACATGGGCGCGGCGGGGATGAATATTATTTGTCGCGTTAGTCCACCACCTCCTACAACAAATCCCCAAGTACCCAATGAACATTTGTTAAATGAGCTTTCTTCGATTTCAACAAAACGTGGGCAAGATCAAGTGATATTTCCCGATGTCTTTGAGCCTGCGGAAGAAGTGCACGACGACGGCGGCAATGTCGATCAGGATAGTCGTCGGAATGACGACACACCGGACAATTCTGATACTGATACTTCAAAATCAAAAAGTACAGAGGGATGGTTTGATGACTTAGAGACTGAGAATTCTGAGTCGGTTAATTCGGTTTCTACAAACGGCAATGAATCAACCAACGGAGCGGGCCCGACAATGACCATGGACGGCGAACCAGACATCCCAGATTGGTGTTCAGATCCGCGGAAGCAGAAAATAGAATAGATATTTGATATCAATACAGTAGGTGAAAAAATTAAAGCCATTTGGGTTGAATTTTTCATTATTTATTTGTACGAAACTTGGTTTCTTTTTTTTGAAAGGCTATGAAAATGGAGACTTGGGAAAGGCAACTTGAGTTAGTTGGGGAACTGGATAGCAGTTTGCATCATTCCGCTGCATCCATTAAGGGCTACATGGATGGATTTAACGCAGCACTAACATTCATGGAATCCAAAAAGATGATGGTTAACGATCTTGATCAATATCGTAAAAGAAAACTTAAGCTTGTTACGGTTCAAATTGATGGCATTAATCAGTCCATCACCGATGGGCGAACGGAGGCAGCAGAAATGGTAAAAAAAATTGAAGCTGCCATAAAGGCTGGCATTATTATTGACCAATGACAAGCAAGTATCATGGGAATAAATAACTGGTTGGCGGGGGACGCTACAGCACTCGGAGAACAAGACAGAATCGACGAGGTAAAAAAAGGGAAGTCCCTCACCAATCGATGGTCAGCTCGAACAATTGGGAAGGCATTTGTATCAAACCCGTCTTCATTTGATAATTTTGTAAGTACCTATCGTGTTGGTTCGGAACAGCAAGCACAGGCCATCAGAAGTGGCAGAGAACTGTCTCGAGTTGACGAGCATCGTTTAAATGAGAGGAGTGGATCAATGTCTGAAGTTAATAGCTTCTTGTATCAATCTCAATGCTGCATCAAGGTAGCTGCAAAGCTTGAGGAATTTGCTGGAGATAATCTTAAGTCCTACCAATCGTTTTCCGAAAAAGTGGATAGTTTGATCACCAAGGGTATTTTGGGAAATTTCCACTCTTCCCTAAATTTGATTCGTCTTACATATAAAACACAAGTGGATCATCTTAGCGTGACTTTAAAATCGCACGCGGAGGATTTTAGAAAATATGCAGCCTTTCTAAAACAACTGGATGATAAAGGCTTCACCCCATAGAAAAGGCTGAATGTGGAAAATTATATATCCTACTTGGATGCGTTAAGAACTGCTTGTAAGCTTGTCGACTTGAATGAGCAACAGTGTTACTTGCGCGCCCGTCTTGATAAAGACAATGGCATTTTCTCCCCCTTTAAGGAAGTGAAGCGACAACTCCAATTCCTTGAGTCGGGAAATTGCGCTGACTGGGTATACGATAATAAAATTACTGAATTATTAAGTAACGTTCTAGATGCATGGGATGATCAAATTGTTCGACTTGATCGGATGATCCGCGTGTTGAGCGACTTGGATAAATTGCAGCGTAAACAAGGTCTCGGTGAAGACCTACGCGATAAGATTCACTTCATTTATCAACGCATGAGTTGGGGTGATGTAGAAAAGTCCCTTTCCGATATTGAAACGAATCTTAAGAAGCCAACGGGCAAGACGCAGGAGCGACCTGCGGAGCCCTCGATGCCTACCGAGGATGAAGATGCTTGGCGAAAGGCCGACTCATTGGGCACCCTCGAAGCCTATGACAGCTACCTTAAACGCGCTGGATTGAAGAACTTTGAGAAAGACGCGAGGAACGCTATTGCACGAATAGCAGATATTCTCGACAGTGCTGCATGGCAAGCGGCCGTATCAGCGAACAGTATTTCATCCTATAGCGACTATAAGCAAAGGGCGGGACATAAGAAATTTCTCACGGATGCAGACAAGGCAATAAGTAAACTACTTGAGGCTGCTGAAGAATTTTTATGGAAAACCGCATGTGATAAAGACACCATCGAGTCTTACAACGATTACAAAAGCAACTCTAGTATCAAGAAATATCTGGTCGAGGCAGATAGTGCCATTAGTAAATTAACAGCGAGTGCTGACCAAGATCTAGATGACAAAAACTGGAGCGAGGCATATTGCACAAATACACTTGCCGCCTACGAGAGCTATAGAGACGGCCCCGGTGAAAAGAAAAAATACTTGAAAAAGGCGATTGCAGCAATCAATTCGCTTGCTCCACCGCCGACAAGGGATACGGTCATTTGCGGGAAATGTGGCAAATCCTATCCGTTACACTTTCAGGGTCGACGTTGTCCGGTGGACGGAACGGTAATCATATAGTTTCAGGAGCGCCAAGTGAGTTTCTTTCCCGACAATAATGCGAATATGGTGGCATGCGCAGTGCTTGTTGATTGTTCTGGATCAATGGCAACGGAAGTCGCACCAGGATTTACCCGTATGCAAGCTTTGATGGACGGCCTTGATGTGCTTGCACATGAAATGAAGTCAGACCCGACTGTCCGAAACTCGGTAGAAATATCTCTCATTGATTTCGGTGGCAAAGAGGCGCATCGGCCATCACTTATTCAGGATTGGGTTTATGCGCGAGACTTCAAGCCACCGCAACTCAGCGCTCGCGGCAGCACACCGCTTGCCGAAACCATGTTGCTTGCTCTCCATCACACGGAGGCGAAAAAGAAGGCTTACCGCAATGAGGGGCGGATATATTGCCGACCCTGGATTATTCTGATCTCAGACGGTCAACCTACAGATAGTGACACGAAGTGGGCGGAGGCAGTTCGGGAAACCAAGAACGCTATTGCGTTGAAAAAGGCACTCATATTGTCGGTTGGAGTTGATGGCTGTCCACTAGATAAATTAAGTCAATTGTCAACCTACCCAGCTCAACCACTATCTTCCCATAGATTCAGTGAGTTTTTTCAATGGCTTAGCGGCAGCATGGGCTCAACATCACAGTCGAGTGATTCAACGGAGCAACTTGCCTCCAGAGATCCTTGGAGCCAAGTATGAGCACGCTTTTGAATCGCAACGATGCCCATTGTTACCATGGCTGATTTCCCTGTGAAAAGGCAAACCTTTGGAGCAACTGTCCGGGGAAGAGGGCACCTGAGAGATAACAAACCTAACCAAGATGACTACTGTATTCTCTCTGATGAGGAAAAGTCTGTTTACGTCGCAGTAGTCTCTGATGGCGCAGGCAGTGCGGTAAATTCTCAGATAGGTTCACATGAATGCGTGCAATTTTTGGCCAAGAGGTTTCTACAAATTGGTCTGGATTTCGCAAGCAAAGATTTACATCCTAAGTTGGTGAGAGGACGTATAGACCAAGCAATCTCTGATCATATTGCAAACCTCAAGTTGAAAGGCGGGCCACTCCGTGATTATCACCACACGTTGAGTGCGGCTATAGTCGACTCTACGGGAGGAGGTCTCATCATTCAAATCGGAGATAGCCCTGTTGTCGTGACCTACGGTGGTGCTAGAGATGTAACAAATGCCTCTGTCAATCTGAGTTCATTGTTTGCTGCCGAAAGCCACAAGGTTTTTGATGAACAAAAATCTGAATATGCCAATGAAACCCATTTCGTCACTCAACCAAATTGGCCTGAGCATCTAAGAGTAGTTCCGCTGCTTCAGTCCGATGGAGTCAGTGCAATTTTTTTGATGACTGATGGCGCAGGGGCTGCCTACATATCGCGAGGTGTGGTTCACCAACCAAGTATGCTTGCAACACTCAGGGAAGTATTGGCTTCTCCGGACGATGCAAGTGCAATCATTGAGAAATACATTAACCATCCAGACCTCGATAACATTACTGCGGACGATAAAACTTTCGTAGCAATAATACCGACTACGTGGTTCAATTCACAACAATCACTACCCGCAGATATTACTGAGACCTTCGCGCAGTTGGGTTCAGTACCTCCGGCAAGCCCAGCTCAATCGCTTAACCAGATAGGACATCAAGTTCCGGTTGTTGTCACACCACTGAAAAGTGCTTCACCGCAGGAAATCACATCTTCCAAGCCTATTGAATCTGATGCCACGCAAATAACTCAGCCAAAACCCTATCGTTCACAAGGCATTGAAGCTCCTCCATATTTTCCAGATCAATCAAGGGTGACGAAATCTGGCCAAGTTGAACCTGTTAGAGCACCTCATTCTGTGCGAGGCGGCGAGAAAAAGACCAGCGCTCTAAATTCTACACAGTTTATCTCCGGTGCCTTGGTGGGCATTTTGGCCGTGGTGGTGGCTGGAATGTTTTTGTTCGCTTATGTGCAGATGAGCAATAAACAGAACATTGATAGTGATCAACCACCGGAAGGTAGAACTAAAAATAGTGCTTCCACTTCACAGGTAGTTGGGAGCAATGTAAGCGCGAATACGGGCGAAGTGGTGCAGGCGGTGGGCCGGGGTGCCTCGAACTTGGCCACGGGGGAAAAACAAGTCCCAAAAAATGCGGATGACGAAACTGTCGCAGAACAGGCAGCGGCGCTCAAAATTGCTCAAGAAGTGGCGAAGCAGGAGACGATGAAGCGAATTGCTGCTGAAAAAGTGGCGAGGCAGGAGACGATGAAGCGTATTGCTGCTGAAAAGAATGCAAAAAAACCAACGTCAGCTCCAGCAGCTGGTTCAAAAGTGAAAGAAACTGAAAATAATGTGGAGAAAGGCATCGATAGAAATAAAATAGAAAAGTCGTTATCCTCGCCGACCCCAATAGAATCGTCCAATAATGGGGCAAGTTCTCCAGAGATCGGCAGTCATCCTAGCGGTCCTACAAATACTACCCCTAGTGGCAATTAATAAGGAGGCTAAGTTGTCAGGGCGAATATTTACACGCCTCCGTGAACTTCGTCCAGGGAAGGATACATTTTCCTATGACTGATCCAATGCAATCCGCAAGTAAGCAGGATCCTTGGGGTGCCGCCGCCCAACCCACGCAGGGGAATGAGATCCCCAACGTATTTTTCGCATTGCTTGGCAACAACAGACACCGAATTGCCTTAGCCGATTTGGAGAAGTTAGGAATAGGTGGGACTGCCCTTGTCTACCTAGTTAAGCGCGGGCCTTGCAATGGTTACGTAGTGAAGCTCTATAACGGAAGAATTCTTGAACGGCGGCGCGGCGAATTTGAAAATAAAGCAAAAAAAATGTTGCTTTCGCCGCCGCTGGATGCAGATATGAAAACAAGGGGACAAACTTTCCCCCAATTCGCTTGGCCGGAGGCAGTTATTCAAGATGAACACGGAAATTTTTGTGGGATTCTGCTTCCATTCATAAACAGAGATGAAGCATATGAGTTGTCAACGTATATCGGTGATGTTAATACGTTAGATAAAAAACATCAAAGTATTACGGAGCGAATTCAAGTCGCTCGAAATCTTGCAGGCGCGCTATCAAACCTTCACCGAGCTGGACATTATTTTGTGGATATGAAGCCACAAAATATTATGGTCTTTAGAAATAGCAGCCTTGTTTCGTTCATTGATTGCGATGGATTTTCAATAAATCGAGGGGAGTTCCCTGCACGGCATTTCAGCCCTGGTTACATTGCTCCTGAGGAGCTTGACCATCGACCCGAACAACTCTCAGAATCGCCGACGCAAGATTGCTATGTCTTGGCCATGTTAATTTTTCAATTGCTCGATTTCGGGAACAACCCTTACGCGTGCCGCGTCGAAAACAAGGCTCTACTTAGCGACGACGAAGAGTTGATCCAGGATGATCGCGCGAGAAAGGGCTTATACGCATACGGTTTGAATCCTGCCAAAGGACTATTGCCTAGAGCGGTCTCGATTTATCAATATTGGCCTAATGAAATTCGATGTCTGTTCGACCGGGCATTTACCGCAAAGCGAGGCGTGGATCGACCGACTACGTTAGAGTGGTATTCGACACTGAGCAAGCTGATAGACGATTGGGCGTTCGAAAAGTGCGCAAAGCATCCTAATGATGAGAAACATCGGCATTTCAAAGGAACAGGCTGTTTTGCCTGCGAGGTGTTCAGCAAGAAGGCTGTTGATCAACCGCCCCGACCCTTCAAAGACGTCCATAAAAAAAACAAAACCAAAATTGGTGGCGAATCACCGATTATTGAACCTACTCCGCCATTACATTGGACTGATTTACTTCCACCAAAGTATGACCGACTACGTTCAATATTTGGAAAACTGCGCGACGGGCACAAGTTGCCGTTTGCATTTAACCCGTTAGCAGGCGTATTGCAGTTTTTATGGCTATTTGCCCATGGTTTAATTGCTAAAGGTCTTACTTTTGGATTGATGTCCCTGGCGTTTGGTTTAATGGTCATCTGGAATCCAAATCTTAACCTGATCGGTGTTCTCTATCTGATCGCTGTTGCAATCGTTTTGAGCATAATCTCGGATTATCTGTTGTATCGCCGGATTGACGCCTTGGTTACTGATGCCGGCGGGTATCTATGCATTGACTCCCAAAAGCTCGAAGCATGGATAAAGCCGCAACATCAAGGCTGGATACTAGGTCCAGTAATCATCGTTGTCTTGTTGGGCGCGAAATTCTGGCGAACGACGCAAATTGAGAATATCCAGGATCACATTGCGATGGCCATCCAGTCCATGGAAACTCTGAAGGTTGACATCGAGAGCGTTGCCAAGGAAGATCACGCAATGGGCAGGGTGGCGTCACTGTCCGCCTACTACGAGGCAAAGCGAGACTATAAACCCGTCTCTAACGCTGATGCCGACATTAAACCTGAAGGGGGCAATTTTGTACTAACCCTCAAAGAATTGCCGTTGGTTAAAGGCAAGAGAGTTTTACGTAGACCAGTCATGAACGATGGTCGGGTAGATTGGTTTTGTTGGAGCGACGAGATCGAAGAATATATGATGCCTACTAACTGTCGGAGTCGACCGACATTCTGAATTTTTTTACAAGGAGATGAGTATGCGTGTTAAATTTCTAAGTGGATTGATTGTTTGTGCTGTTTTGGCAGGGTGTGCCTCTACAGGCTCAACAGATGCAAGAAAGAGGATTGCTTTCTCGCAGCAGGGAAATGACGTTTTGGTGACTGTAGACAATGAAATCCTTTTTGATCTTGGCGAAGCTAATCTGAGGAAAGAGGCCGGGCCAGTCTTGGATGTACTGGTAACTGAATCTCTAAGTCGCACGAAAAAGGATATCAAGGTTGAAGGTCACACCGATAGCCGGGGAAGCAAGGCGGCCAACCAAACCTTGTCGACCCAGCGAGCTGAATCGGTAAAGGTCGCACTCGTCGCACGTGGTATTGTCTCGACACGCATCAAAGCGGAAGGCTTTGGTGCCGGCCAACCTATCGTTGTGAACGCGATTTCAGAGTCGGATCACCAGAGAAACCGTCGAGCGGCTCTCCTCATCAAGAACGAAAAAGTGGAAAACATACGCACAACTTCTTTTGATGAGGGCATTAGCTCTTTAATTAAAACACTCGGCCTGAAGTGACGCTGAGAAAAGAAAGACGGCTGGTGCATATAGTGCGACGTTTCGCACATCGTTTGGTTGCATTAATTGCAGCAGCTTTCTTCCTTGAGGTTCAGGCCGGCGGCTTGATCGAGCAAAGATCCTACTCCATCAAGATTCCTGCAGCCGCAAACTTGCAAATCTCGGTTGTCTCGGCCACCTTTGGCCCAATTATTGTTCTTTCAACGGGAACAAGTCAAACTGTGTATGACGGACGGTCAGGAACCCCCATCACGCGAGTCATTCGTACTGAAGAAATACTGCGGCCGGTGGAGTTTGTGACGTCTACTGACAATTCGCCGATATTGGATCGGTTTGGCTGCCGCGAAATAGCTCCTGGATGCACGTCAGCGTCCGACGCTGATTTTGTACTCAAGGTAGACGGGGCGATTCGATCCGAAGTCCTTCGGATAGAGTTTTTTGATTTGGCAAACCTTAAAGACCGTTTCGCAAATGCCATGAAGGGTGAAGTTATTATCCAGTTCGATGAACTCGACAGATTTATTATTGAAGATTTAGTAAAGCCCACTGGAAAACATAATAATAGTTCATGGCGAGATATCGCGATTGATAATGTATTGGCACCTAGAACATTGGCTGCCGTAGCGAAGGCAAAACAAAATTTGCAACAATTCAAATTTGCAGAAAGTACCGAGTTACTTCCGCGCAGAAGATTTGGAAACGCTTTAATTGAAGAGTCATTGCGGGATAAGTCCGAACAGCTAGCCTGTCGACTACTCGGCGCTGGAATCGTGAATAACTATGAAATGAATAAGGACAACGGCCAATGGCTTCCGCTTGCAATGCAAGAGGGAATGCTTAAGCGATGTCCCGAGTATTCAACACATTTTCGTCTTGGCTTATTTGACGCCCCTCGAACATCGCGTGACGTGTTTTCAAAGGCATTAAGAGGACTAGCTTGCTCGAAGCAATCCGAAGACTTCTGGTGCACGAGTCTTGCCCTCGAGGGTCGGTCATGCGAAGAGGTAACTATGACGTGTGGAAGCACCCGAACGGAACCTAAAGAGGAACCTAAGCATAGGGTCATACCAGAAAGTAAGCCAAGGATACGTCAAGTTTCAGACTCAAAAGGTATCGAATCGGCGCGAATAAATGAGGTGAAAGATGGACTCACTTTGTTTAGATTTAAGGAAACCCTGAAACAGTTGCCCAGAGATAACTCTGCACTTGGCATCACATTTTTTGCAAGACCCGCTGACTTGGCGAAAGACGGAAAATTTGAGATCGAAATATTGCCCAGTTTAATTGGTGCAACGTTGATGAAGCAGAACGATTACCTGGTAACTGTAACTTTGATGTTGGAAGTGACGCGAAAGGATAGGTGCCTACTTACATTGGGCTGTATATTTAAAGCGGCAGACAAGGAGTACCGCCGTGTGGAACAGAAATCGCTTCGATTTCGATTGACAGGTCCAGAGTTTCGCATGAGTCATAAGCTGGATTTCGGCCAATTGAAACCGGCTGACGGGAAATATGGGTTAAATACCGAATTGACAGATGTTCGCCTAGTCGTTGACCGTGTAACAAGCTTAACGGCCGATTAATAGTCAATTTGCAATTGTTATGTCGCTGATTTGCCAGCATTGGACGCGACAATGTGGCGATCACAATCGGACACCTCAACCAGCGCATTCAACACAGATAGCTAGTCTGAGTCAGACGTGTGTGGTACAGCAGAGTCGCCTTCACCTATGGGATTGATGTCGGGATTTATGGCGAACTCCCCCCGGACTCCCCTTTCAAGGAGCTCCATCACACGAGCCACCTCAGGAGATATTTCTATATTCAGAGACCATTCTCTGGAATCAATAGGAAGAAACACTCTGTTGATCATCGCTCCAAGATCCACGTCATTTTCATGATTATTTGAATCTCCTTGGTTCATACCACTCCCAACGTTCCATGTCGACTACCGACAAAACTTTTTTCAATGATTCAGCAAAACTAGGTCGATGATTGGCTGCTTACACGCCACTGCCTATTTTCAATTGCTTGTTAGCAACATTGACCATTGCTTCGCAAGCATACTTGTGGAAAGGTCGCCAAATACTGCCATGATTGATAGATCTCATGGCCGCAGACTTTTACGGCATCTCTCCCACACCGCTTGCACCACTGAAACTGCAGTTGCAAGCGTTAGCATAAAGTTAGCATCATAAGCAACTCAGCAAGGGACAATGCTTTGAAGAAGACGGACAGCGAAGCAAACGTACGTTCAAGCCGGAATAATTTCGACAATTTTCTCCCTGCGGCCACAGAGCCAATATCTATTTGCGAGCCAAATTGCAAGTGGGCTGCGTATAGCTGTGTGTCAACCACTCACACAGAAGGAAACCCACCATGCAACACGCACACATTTCTTCCACGCCTTCTGTCTACGATGCGAAGGAACCCCAACTGGCCGTACGTAATGACTTCTTACCAATGAAGAAGTGGACTCTTGGTCAACGCAAAAACGGAGTGGCTATCTGGATCCCGCCGGGGAAAGAACGGCTCTGGAGCAAACGCTAGGAGAAGAGTATGACACGCCAAAGCGCAGATTGTGGGTAGCGAGTGCATTTGCGAACCACGAGAGTTTGTGGGTGCGGCAAGTGTTTGGTGCGATGCCGGGCGTCAAAACATCAAACTCCCGCCTTACGGCGTTGACCTCTGACGGAGATTCCAGATGTGTCCTAGACCAACGTTTACTTCATGCCTCAAGCCCGTGAGCATGATTGCTGCCGCCGTGCTGTTGGCGGCTTGTCAGATAGCGCCACAGTATTCAGATCCAGGCGCCGCAATACTGCCCACATTGCCCAGCAATTTAGTGGCACCTATTCATAGCAAATCCGTGCCCGACATTCGCCCTATACAGTCTGAAATGCAAGTTACTGACCAATCTGGACATGGCGTCAACAATTTGTGGCAACGCCTGCGTAAAGGATTTGCTATCGTGCCACTTGATGGTAAAGCCGCCGAACGCATGGCCATTCACGAACGGTGGTACCGCGACCGCCCCGAGCACCTCGAGCGCGTATTCACCCGAGCTCAGCTTTACCTGTTTGACATCGTTGAAGCAACAGAGCAATCTGGCCTGCCCTTGGAAATTGCGCTTTTGCCAGCGGTCGAGTCGGCGTTCATGCCCACCGCAACTTCCTCTGCTGCGGCAGATGGGCTATGGCAGTTCATCGCACCCACCGCACGCAGATACGACCGCAAAGTACACCTATTTCTTGACCAGCGTAGGGATGTCCGAGCAGCAACACGCGCGGCGCTAAGGTATTTACAAGATTTGCGCTTGCGCTATGGCGGCGACATGCAATTGGCCCTGGCCGCATACAACTGTGGTGAAGGCTGTGTCGATGAACACATCCGTCGCGCAAAAGCGCGTGGACTCCAAGGACGTTTTGAGGATTTGGATCTCAATCGCGAGACAGCGAACTATGTTCCACGCTTGCTCGCCCTAACAAAATTGGTTGCAGAGGGTGTCGACAGCAACCGCATGAGCCCGCTGGGTTTGCCCCCAATGCAAAACGCGCCATATTTTTCCGCTGTCCCGATTCGGCGCGATATTGACGTCAGTCGGGCTGCGGAGCTTTATGGGCTCTCACTGCAAGAGTTCAAAGCTTTGAATCCGCAGCACAAAAAACCAGTGATTGTGGCTACGGCAAGGGAGGAAGTACTGGTTCCGATTGATCGAGCGAACGCGTTTGCTGAGGCGCTGCTGAATATTCACGGCCCGATGTCGACATGGACCACGGTAGTTGTGAATCAGCCAACGTTGCCTTCTGTGTTGGCGAGTCGGCACGGAACCTCCACAAAGACACTTCAGGAAGTCAATGGAATCAAACCGGAACATTTGATCAAAACGGGAAGCACTGTGTTGGTTCCTAGAAATAGCACAGCGGGCGAGATCACTTCTGCCGTCTCCGAAGCAGCAGTGATAAACACGACGCCAATTGTTGTCAGCATGAAAGTAACCGTGCGCCGAGGTGAAAGCTGGAAGCATCTGGTCGCCCGTATGAATGCTCAGGGACTTCGGGTTACCGCGAACATGATTCAAACCTATAACCCCAAACTGCGCCTAAGAGCGGGGCCCATGACCATTCGCATTCCAGCGATTGCTCAAGCCACAGCGACGTAAATTGGTACTGCCCGTGAAGTTGATAAAAATGACCAGCTTTCTCACATTTCTACTGCCATTCGGTGTGGCTTTTTTCAATGACTTCGTGTGGAGACATGCGCACTCGCCGAACCAGACATTGACGCAATTGTGGACGGGAGTGATTATCCTTTACGGATTGGTATATGCGACAGGTACGCTACACCATGCTGCACTAAAGCCTGCAAATCTATTTCGACGGTCGGAAGCGCTGCAACGTGAACATCCTTGGGTGATCTGGGTATTGATGAGTGGGTGGTCAATAGGCTGGACGGTTGCCTTGCTGACCCTGCCATCAGGCAGCTTTCTGAAATTGGTAATGCTTCCGGTCTTTTTCGGTCTGGTCTGGTGTTCGCTGAAATTTGGCGAGGCAGACAATTCGACGCTGCGCAAGATCATGGTGTTCACGTTGGGTGCCTGTGCAGGTTGCCTTGCCCTACTCTTGACTACCAGCCCCTTTCGGTTAGCCCGACTTCTCAGCGATTGGACGGGTGTGCTCGACCTTGCTGGTCGGCACTTCCAACATGCCCAGGTTCTGAAGGCCTGGAGTGTTCTGCAGTTCTGGGGCCCTAGCTGTCAACCCTTGGCATCCATGCACTTGAATCCGGATAGGCTGGAACTGCTTCGGTTTATGGCGGAATTCGGGGTCTGGCCAGGAGCCTTGATCGGCGCGACTCTCATCATGGGCTGGTGGGCGGTGTGGTGCTGGTTGCGGCGCACAGTGCCAGGCCCTGCATTTACCATTGAGATACGCCGAATGGGTCTCGCACTGGTACTCATACACGGCGTGGCGTCCGTAGCATATGTACTATTTAACATGGGGCTAACGCGACAGCCATTCGGCGGCGGACTACCGCCATATTCTGCGCAACCAGCGTGGTGGGTGCTGGGTGTTGCGTTGGCTTGGGTTGTCATCAGGGCAATTCGAACCGGCAAATCGCCGCAAGCCGTGCCATCTGGCAGGCGTTGGTGGATCAGCTTGATGGGCTATGGGATGGCAGGTCCGGCCCTTGCCACGGCGCTTCTATTGCTAAATGACATACAACGCGCCGGCAACTATATCCACCCAGGCAGCCAGACTTCATACATCACCCGCGAAGTAGTGCGTAATGCCAGCAGGAAGGTCATTGCCGAGAATGTGCTTACTTATGATTTATGGATTCAGCCTTCAGAGTTTTGGGTAGCATCCTTATTGAACCCCAAACAAACAGGTCCATCAGAAAATGGCAGCCAAGGGCCCGAACACTCCGATGCTGAGCGTGAGCGCACTCTTATGGATGCGCTTGCGCAATGGCCGCAGACACAGAGTCTTGTCAAGCACAGGCTAGTCAATTGGCCAAAATCAAAGGATAGTCTTGCAATTTTGGCTTGGGCCATCACGCCAGAAATCGCCGCCAAGATCAAGGCGATACAACTGCCAGGATTGTTGACCAAGCCGCGAACTTCACGTCACTATCCTGATGGCTCTTTATATGCCCATGCGCTGGGTTTTGCCAGCCTTGCTGATATTGAGCATGGGCAAGAAGGATTGGAACTGGTGGCCAATTCGCAGCTGGTCACAGCATCGCCTCGTCCTGATGCGAATGACCGGCAGGGCGTGACTACGACGCTGGTGCCAGAAATCCAGAAGGCTGCCCGTGATACCTTGCAGGCGGGAATCAAAGAACACCGTGCAACCGGTGGTGCAATTGTTGTGATTGATTTGGCTAGAAACGAAGTGGCGGCCATGGTATCCGCCCCGGATTTTGATCCCAACGACAGATCGTCATATCGAAATCCGTATCAGCCGAAGCGTATTCTCAATCGCGCGACAAGCCTGAGCTTCCCTATGGGCGCGCTGATTTCACCACTGATAGTGGCTCATGGTGTCGAGTCGGGTCGTATTACGGCACTTACAAGAGTGAACTTAGGCGATGGAACTATGCGTGTCGGCGATGCCGTGATCAGTGATTCAAGTCGGTTTGGCACTTTGACAGTCGAGGAAATAGTTGCCAGGTCCAGCAACGTTGGGCTGGCCAAACTCTCATTGCAAATGCCATTGTCAGAATTGCAGGGCATCAACGAGACTTTGGGAATCGGCCGTCCACTAGAAATTCCGGGATTGACCGGCGGTGTTTCCGAAGAGATGTCGGCCTGGTCGCAATGGACATCACAGATGCAAGCCGCGCCAGGCAATTCAATAGAGACAAACCTGATACAAGTTCTAAAAGCCTATACGCCGATAGCCACGTCAGGCTACATTGGTATTCCAACCCTGCTGGCCTCGCAAGGTCAATACAGGTACGCCCAACGTGTGCTGTCACGGGAAACAGCGGAGGCCTTGCGTCACGCGCTTCAACTGGCCACTTCAAAACACGGTACAGCACCGATGGCACAGATTCCTGGCACAACGGTCGCAGGCAAAACAGCCACCATGACCGGCGGCTTCTGGACCGATGAACGAACGGGGGAGAAGATCTCTCGCTCCGACACTTCCGCATTTATTGGAATGCTGCCAGCGAATCGACCAGGATGGCTTGTGGGCGTACTGCTTGAGTTCGACCACGGCAAGGCCAAATTTGCCGGGTTGTCTGCAGCACCTATGTTCGCCGCGCTGGCACACAAAGCACTGCGCGAACCTGGCGTTAGTATCCCTGCTGCGGTTGACAATGCAGTGCAAATTAGGTAGGTCCGCCATGATTTTGTTTCTTGACTTTGATGGGGTATTGCATCCAATCGGCAGCACCCCAGCACAGTGCTTTGCATGCCTGCCCCTGCTTGAAGAATTTTTGCGGATAGAAGCACCATCATGGCAAGTGGTCATTTCAAGCTCTTGGCGTGAATATTACTCACGGCAACAATTGCTTGAAGTATTCTCGTCGGACTTGCGCACCCGAATCATCGGCAGCACGCCCGTTGATGGCGACCGTTCATTGCACGCAACATGGGGAGCACAAGCCAGTCTGTACCCGCGTGAGATTCAAATCCGTCATTTTCTGGCGCAGCGCGGTCTCGATGCAGATAACTGGGTAGCATTGGACGATATGAAAAGGTGGTTTCGTGATGGAGACGCCAACGACCATCTTGTGCTGTGCGATCCGGAGATAGGATTGTCAAAAAGTGATTTGGTACGACTCCGAATCAAATTGCGACCAGAAAGGTCGCCTTCCAACCTACACACTGAGTCATCAATGACTTGAATACCAATCATGTCCGCCACATCAACCCTCGTAGTGTTCGCCCACGGAAAGGAATCCGGCCCTTGGGGCAGCAAGATTCGGCATTTGGCCGATGTAGCCGGGCGCCTTGGTGCTGCGGCGATAAGTCCGGACTACCGCGACCTACACGACCCGCAAGCGCGGGTGAAGCGGTTGTTGGCACTGCCATTTCCCTCGCACCGCAAACTGGTGCTGGTCGGCAGCAGCATGGGTGGCTACGTTTCCATCGTTGCCTCGCGCCAACTGCGCCCCGCAGGCTTATTCTTAATGGCTCCGGCAATTGACCTTCCCGGCTATCCCGAAGCATCACCATCGCCTGGAACCGATGATCTTGAAATTGTCATGGGTTGGCGTGATGAGGTAATAGCGCCCGCCAGCATCGTCGAGTATGCGCGGCAGTATGCTGCGCGACTGCATTTGCTGAACGCCGATCACCGACTAGGCGGTGTATTGCCTGAGGTGGGCGAACTATTTAGGCGCTTTCTTGACAGGGTCATTAGTGAAGGAGACCAGTCTGTTCGGCACGAGGCGCAAAGTCATGACTGAGTTGCAGTTTTTTGACCCCCGCGATGCGACAAAGGGATTCTTAAGCAATTTTTATCGCTCGGAGTTTGCTTTAGATGGAGCGTCATGGCCAACGGTCGAGCATTACTACCAAGCCCAGAAATTCCAGGATGATGTTCACGTCGAACGTATTCGGCAGGCGGCAACGCCGCGTGATGCCAAAAACATGGGACAGGCGCGGGATGTGACCCTACGGGCGGACTGGGGCACCCACCGAATGACCGCCATGTTGCGTGCGCTGACGGCCAAATTCACCCAACACGTACTGCTGCAACAAAAGCTGATGATGACTGGCGACGTCATTTTGGTAGAAGCGAGCCCGCATGACGGCTTCTGGGGTAATGGCCCGGACGGCCGCGGGGAAAACCGCATGGGCTATCTGCTGACATCTCTGCGTGACCATCTTCGCATGGCGCTGGCCCAAGTGGACGGCATTTCGGCAGACCCCGAAGCATTGGCGCAACAGTGTTTTGATGCGGTGCGGACACTGCACGTCACTTGGTGGTTGCCCGACAGCTTGCGCACCGAGGCGCAAACGGGAGTGCTTCCTGATCAACTGCATGCTTATGTGCGCGATGTGGATTTGCCTGACGGCTACCTCGAACGGTATCGTACTGGGCTGATTTTCCGGGAGCCTACTTTCTGCGATGTCAGCGAGCACAGTAAAGAGGGGTTGGCAGCCAAGCATCGGTATTTCTTGCTTTCAGGAAATGCCAAGCATGTGGATTCATTCTTTGGAGGAATGAGCGGATCGCCGGGAACGGGTCTGTGCATGTTTGCACCGGACACGCTCTGGAAAGTCCTGTCGGTGCACCACGCAGAAGGCTATGCGCAGATTACGCTGCTGGAGATTCCACCTGTTGCATTGCACGCTTTCAACTGCCAGGCCCTGACCGTGTTGGAGCGGGGTCTTGCCGACAAAGCAGCGGAGCAGTTCGCCCAAGGTTTGCAGCGCCCTGCGCTGGATGCCTGCAAGGATGCCGACTGGCTGAAGCGCCTGCAGCATCCATTGGGCATTAAAAACGACGGCGCGTTCCTGGAGTGTTGGTTCAATGGGCGGCATGACCAGACTGCTCCACAAGCGATGGAGGAACCCGTTGCTGTAACGACCGGGAGTGCTGCCGTGCGGGCTGATATGCCCAACAAAGACACGCAATGGCTCAAGCGGAGCCTTGGCCTGCTGGTGATGCTGATTGGTTTGTATATCGGTTGGACTTTGGTGACCAACGCACCGCGCCCGTTTCAAATGGTCATTATTTCCTTGGTCATGGTGGTGATGGGGGCCTGGATGGCATGGAGGCCGAATGACATCCACTAACCATTTCTCGCAGCCGGATATGTGTTCACGCGTGTTGCTACGTGTGATGGGGTTTCGCCGTCAAGGTATGGGTTACCGCTCTGTTGATGATGCGGATGCTTTTTGGCTGGCGCTCGAAGCGGATGTACCCGAGCAGGTGCTATGGATCAAACCCGACCGGAAGTACTGCGGCCCCAATTACGGATTTCAAATGGCGACGGAGAAAATCGCTTTGGCACGCGGCCAGACACCCATGCTAGCGCCAGGCCAGTTTCACTACAGCCCTGCGCACTGGCAGGCGTTGTGCGGCATGGTGCTGTAAGCAGAGCGATCCAGCACCTTGTACGACCCACCCCATATGGCGGTACTGAGCATGCGGTTAAGCCCCTGTACGCAGGTGCAATGTACCTACGCCAAAGTATTGCTTGCCAGCCTGCTTCTTGGCGTGTCTGAATGTAAGCTTGGCCCACAACGGGCATTGATGTAATGCTGCTATCGGCATGGCTAAATGAAGCCGATCTTGATATCTGACCTTTCCGGCCCAACGGGTAAGAGGTCGTCACCCGCTGCACGAACGCATCCCATGCTGACAACAGACCCAACACCTTCCACTCCAAGTCCCGCCGACCTAACCCGTGTGGTCATGCCTTTTATCGGCCGCCGTTTGCGTGAAGTCTGGCGCATGCCAGATTCGGATAGCCAAACCGGCGACGTGTGGCTGGAGTTCGTCCCCCGCGCGGGTATGCCGCATCTGTTGAGGATGTCCGCCAAGCGCTGCCTGATCTTGCCTGGCTATGTTTCTGGCGGCGGTCCCACGGCATGGGCTTTGCAAATCCATACCGAAACCGGCGCTGCGCCCCAAGGCCTGGTGCCATGGCCCATCCTGACCGAGCAATTGGCCCAAGGAAACGCCGGGTGTGTCTGGGCGCTGACCGGGTTCTGGGCCAGCGCGGTGCCAGACAACGTGGCTGGCCCCGGTGCGTGCTGGGTGCAGGAGGTGTGTGGAGGCATTGCGCTGCACTTCTCCAACTCCAAGGGCCCCAACTACTACGGTGGCCTGCTGGGTGCGCGCTACGAGCACCACGACATGGATGCTCCGCACGAGTATTTTTGTGCCGAAACGCTGCCGCCCTTGACCGGTTCTGGAGCGTGGCAACAGCTACTCCGCCTGGACAATTGCCCGCAGCGGGACGATGAAGATGTCTGCCACTACGACCACAGTGGCTTTGGCGGTCCGGCCCTGGCGGGTTGCCTGAACCACTTGAACACGGCACTGCTGGGTCTTTTGAACAGGTTCGAGAAAACGCCCAGTTTTCTGGCGTGGCGCAGCCAGGCCACCCGCAACTGGCACGCCCGCCATGTCAAGCTGTTGTACGACGCACAGCTCAGGCTGGCCTATGCCGACATCGAAAACATCCGCGACCCGCAAGGTGGCCAGTCGTTGCGGCGCGACATTGCAGCCTTTGGGCTGGGCACGTTGTTCTCGGACGCGTGGCACGAGCGCGATGCGGCGCTGCCTGATGAATCCGCAGAGTCCCCCGGCACGCCGCCCAATGCCAGCACGTTGAAGGAATTCCGCCGCCACTACGCGCCGGTGCGGGAGGCCTACCGGCAATGGTTTTTGCTCCATCGCCAAGCCTGCATTGCCGTGCAACGGATCAAAGTGCAAAAGGTAGACGAAACGGTGCCGCCCTGGGTGCTGACCCTGGACGCAGCACTCACCCGAGGCAGCGTTCACTGTGATGACCTTAGCGCTTGCCCCACAGCCCGAGCGCTGCGCGACGACTTTCGTGAACCCTGGGCACCGTTTGAAGATCTGGATTGGGTCATGCGCCACGGCGGCCTGCGCCAAAGTGGCCCGCAAGATGTGTGGATAGAAAGTGATGAAGAACGCAGAGGCTATTTGCGCATCACCTGGTGGCCGCTGTTGGAGCGACGCGACCAGGTCATCGTGTTACGTGTGGAGTTTGATGCGCTGGAAGCCTGGTGGGCCACGCGTGCAAACCAACTGCGTCCTTCGCCGTTCGAAGCCACTCTGGCCTGGCACCAAGGGCGCACGCCGGTAGCGGAAGCCTGGCCCCCATTTGCCAGCATCGTTGCCCGTGCCATGCAACCGCCCGGCCTGAATAGCCGCCACCTCAAGGACGATGCGGATGATGACGAAGGCTTGCCACCTTACTCTTTGGACGATATTCGCTGGGTCGCCCATCAGCAGATGCAGGGGCTGCCCACCGCGCACTGGCCGCAGGTTTGCGCTGCCGACCCCGAGCTGGTATGGACCTTCGACTCCAGCCATCGCCGCGTGCCTTTGATGATTGGCCGCGACATCCATCCGCTCATGACGATCGATTCTGGCCGCCGTGCGGCCGAACGAGTGATTTTCCCGGCAGTGTGGCCGGCTTGGGTCATCGGCCAAGACCCGTTCAAGCCGTTTTACCTGATGTGGAGCCGGGTAAACTGGCGCGAAGAGCGCATACAGGGCCGCGACTATTGCAATGAAAATTGGCTGTTGCCGGTGCAGCGCTGGATGCCGTTGACCGAATCTGCTGACGGGCCGCGTAGCTGGCGGTGGGGGCTGATCGATGTGGACGGCCGCTTTGTTCTTCCTTGCCAGTATCCGGCCATGGGTTTTCCGCAGAGCAAGGGGATTGGCACGCCCATTCATCCCGAGCAAGCCTTGCCGCCGGGTCGGCAACAGCCCTGGTGCTGGGTGTGGGTGGGCAACGAACCTGTATCAGATACGCTGCTCAACACCGCACGAAGCACGGCACCGGGTGACGTTATCGAAGTGTTGTCAGGCCAAAAGCTCAATGCCGACGCGGAATGCGTCATTCAGTTGGACCACCAGTTTGCTCTGGTCTGCTGCCGGGGATACATCACAAGCCCAAAGCCGCACGCCATCGGATTGCGCAACCTGGCTACCGGCAAGGCGGGGGACACCCGTTGGCAATCCATCCACACCTTTGCACTGTCGGTGACCCACGCGGCGACAGCGCAGTGCGTTGAAACCGGTTTGTGGAGCTATCTCGACGAAAATGGCCTGCCCCTGTTTGAAGCAAGCTTTGCACGCGCCGGTCAAATCGACAGCGGCCTGGCCATTGTGCAACTGACTCTGGAACAAGCAAGAATTGACGGGCGAGTGGTGACATTGCCCGATGGGGCAGAACAGGGCGGGGTTGGGGTTTTTGGCCCCCACGGTGCCCAATCACTGGGCCAGTGGTTCCTTCTGCCCCAATGGCGCGACGTGCTGGGCGAGTACGACGGCCATTTTGTGGTGCAAGACTGCCATGGCCGCTGGGGCATGGTGACACCCGAGGGTGAAGCCGTCACCGCCTTCCTCGTACGACACGACCGTGACGACATCAGCGGAGATGTGCTCCAGCAAGTTATCCAGCAATTCAAACGGGCGCAAAGTCGGCGCTTCAAAGGTTGGATCCAAGAGGCCCGCGCCCAAGGCAGCTTGGGTGTGATGGCGGGCAAGCTTCATAGCTCATTTGGTGCCTACGACTATGGTGCCATGCCCTCGATGCATGTGGCAGTGCGCTTGACCCGCGACTTGCCCGCAGCCCAACCACCATATGACCAGGTGCCGTTGCGGGCAGGCAATGAATTTGTTTGGCGCCCAGGCCAGCGCAACTATTTCAACACCATTGACTTGCGCACCCACACCATGATCGGGCTGGCTGCGGCTGACGGGGGTAGCGACTGGGGCGGCTACCACGGCATTGCTGTTCCTTGGGATGCACTGGCGCTGGCTCCAACAGGGCTTGATTGCGGGGCTGCGGGTGACCAACGCACGCTGCAGCTGATCAACACAGACGAGCACAGTTCGGCGTTGACTGTGTTGATGGATGCGCTGGATCAGCTTGCGGACCATCTGGACGGCGAAGCCGCACACACGTACAGTGATGGGCAAGCCGCTTTCAGAAAGTTGTGGACAATATGCGTCAGGCTTGATCAGTTGCAGTACCTGTATGAACCGCGCACACGCCGGGATATCCTGTTGGAGTACATGGCTCTTGAATTGGAAAGTATCGACTTCCCAGGCGTGTTGAGCAGACTGTCGGCTCCGCGCCAAGCATTACAGCGTGCTTTGGATGCTTACCTCACTTGGTTGCCGGTGTTCAGGGCGGCAGTGGTCAATGTGGATGACACAGACTGACAACTGCGTCGTTCGAATTGCATTCAATTGCACTTCACTCGAAGTTTAAGTCGCCCCGATTTGGCCCGTCTGTAAGATTCGTGGAAGACTCGCCAGATCGCCATTTCCTACCTGCAGACCCACCATTGCATCATGGAAATCTACGGGGGCGAGTCATGAGTCCCTGCAGCCGGATCAAGATGGGGACTGGGTATGCGATATCGTGTCCTGGGGTGAAATCCAATTGAACTACCTGTACCACAACGTTTTGGCAGGGAGCTTGGACCGCGACGGCTGCGTTGTCAAAAGCAGGACCGGCCGGTTCGCGTCTGGTGGGTTGGCTGCCACTGGAGAAAGGTGACTGTGAACCTGAGCGGCAGTCTGATGTTCGCCAGAGGGCTCGACTGCGCTGGGCCGACCTGCAGGGTGGCAGCCAGGGACTGAGGCCTGCGCAAGGTCCCGAAACCGGAATTCCGCTGGGTTCCATGACTGCCGCCATCAAGAAATTGACTGAGCTGGGCCGGATCACGGCCAATCCGGAAGGCGGCTTGAAACTGGCGGCGGCGCAGCCACAAATACAGCCAGCTTCACCCACCCCACAGGGGGCTTAAAAGAAGCAGAGCCCGAAGCGCTATAAACGAATAGCGTTTATCTGACGCCGGCCAACTGTCGGGCTATCGGTCAACATCCAGGCGGCGTCCGATAAACGCTATTCGTTGCCGGTCATATGGGCGGCCGCTTTCCAATTCCCTCACATGTTGCGAACGACCGCTTAGCCTTGAGTTGGACGTCTGGAAAGGGCACCCAGAAGCCAGCGACGCCACGCTGGTGTGGAGCAACCCAATTGGATTGAAGTCCCAATGGCAGGTCTAGAGCCTGGCATTCGAGGTGGCCGTTGGCTCTTGCGGTAGAGTAGAGATGTGGCGCGGTAGGTCCAAGTTATGAAGCCGTTTCTGTTTGCCGCCTCGTAGCTACGATTCGGTGCCTTCTGTGGCCCATTACAGGAGTCCCCGTTTCCACATCCCCCTCATC
>Ga0209123_1000361_pt1 | contig 63872 bp, 70 predicted proteins | sample BarGraIncu00431A_FD_184500 | JGI IMG/M metagenome (GOLD analysis project Ga0209123, IMG submission 184500) | Arctic peat soil microbial communities from Barrow, Alaska, USA - Barrow Graham LP Incubations 004-31A (SPAdes) (version 2) | ecosystem: Environmental > Terrestrial > Soil > Wetlands >... | reverse complement strand
GAAAGTAAATATTTTGAAAACTTATACTATTATAAAAGTACATAAATCAAAAATAAAGGAGGTGTAAAATAATAATGAAAATACTTATCATTATTATTGGGATAGTTACGATATATTGTATAATCAAATATATATTGGATGGTTTCTATAATCAGGAAAAATATAAAAATATAATGTTTGATTTAAAAAATGAAACATTATATGGGTTTAGCAAACTGTCGTATATAAAAAAATTGACATATATATTAAATGAAACAAATTTATCTTTTAAAATAAATCATATCAATATTGTTTCTATAATACCAATTTTAGTTCTATCAATAATTATTTTTGTAATAACATTTATAATTACATATAAATTTCTAAATTTATTTTTATCATCTCTAATTTTATCTATATTTACGTTGTTTCTTCCATATTTAATTATTAAGTATTTTTCATATTATAGAAAAAATAAAATATTAAGAAATTTCCCTAATTATGTTATTAGCCTTAAAAATTACACAGATGTCAATAATGACATAATAGAGGCATTTCGAAGGGCAAACGTAGAGGAACCACTAAACGCTTATATAAATAAATTTAATGTATCAGTACAAAAAGGTATAAAAATATATGATGCATTTGAAACTTTAAAGAGCAATATAAATATTAAAAAAATAAATCAATTTATAACACTACTTCAATTTTGTTATATATATGGTGGAGATTTTGGAAACTTATTAGATAAATTTTCTAAAATACAAATGAAAACTAATCTTCAAAAAGAAAAAGAAAAACAAAAGATATTTTCTTCTAAATTAGTATTGATCGTATTAATACTACTAAATATGTATATATTATTTGGATTTGTTCTAACAAATAGCGAATATCATGACATATTGGTGAAAACATTTATAGGAAATGTTATTTTAAACATAAATATATTGTCATATATGTTTATGTTCTATATGTATATCAAATTAAACAAAATGGAGGAGTAAAAAATGGAATTGGAATTAGTAAAAAAATTAAACAAAAATCTAGATATAGATTTATCTAAAGAAAAACAAGCATTTGATAAAATAGTAGTGAATGTAATAGATAAAGGTACAGATTATATTTTAAAAGCAATGCCTATACAAGAAAATGTAAAAGATATATTATTAGATGTTAAAAAATCATTTAAAACGAAGGATTTTACAAAGATAGTTCAGACCGCTGTTACAAGTAGTATAAGAGAAGGATTGGAAATAATAGGTACACCAATTAATGTTATAAAAGATATAAATAAGATTAAAGAAGCGGCATTTAAAGGTGGGCTAAGACAGGCGTTAGTAGCTAGTATAGATATATTTACTAATAAATATTTAAAAGGAAATATATTAGGTGATGTTGTAGCAAAATTTATTGAGGAAACAAAAGACTTTGTAAATAGCAAGCGTTTTGCAATAAAGATTGATGATGATATAAGAAAAGTTACTTTAAAACAAGAAAAATTTAAAGTATTATGTTCTGAATGGTATAAAGCGTATGATAAAATGGATCTACCAACGCTAAATAATATAGCAAAAGAAATATCATCAAAACAAAAAACAAGTATAATGAATACTGATATAATGAAAGCTTCAAAAATTATTCTAAACATGACGGAGTTTGTTAACAATAAAAAAGATAAATTATCACTAACTCAATTAGATGTATGTAAAAGTCTTTAAATAAAATCACTTTCTAGTTCGATTTATCATAAGATATCCTAGGAGGTGATTACTTTATGGATACATTTAAAATAGGTGATGTAGTTGCAAGGAAATCATATAATTTAGATATATTATTTAAGATAATAGGTATAAACAAAAACATCGTTGATTTAGCGGGTCTTACAGTTAGAATAGTTGCAGATTCACCTATGTCAGATTTGGTACATATAACAGAGACAGAAGCAAAAGATAGAATGAAAAAAATAGATGACTCAAGAAGAAAAAGAATGGATAGATGTTATTATAACATTAATAAAAAATTTAATATAAGGGATACAACAAGTGATAATCCCAATGTATATGTAAAAGAAAAAATATTTAAAAAACCAGGTGTAATATTACATATAGACGGAGATTCTGAATACACAGAAAAATGTAGAGAAAATTATAAAAGGATGGGTCTTACTGCATATGTATATAATATAAGTGAAGAAGAACAATATAAACAAGTATATTCACTACTTCAAAAGATAAGACCCAATATTTTAATTCTTACTGGTCATGATTCTTTTTTGAGAAAAAGAAATGATATGTATAATATTAATAATTATAAAAATTCCAAATACTTTATACAAGGTGTTCTAGAAGCTAGAAGATATGAGCATAATTTAGATAATTTAGTAATATTCGCAGGTGCATGTCAGAGTTATTATGAAGCAATAATATCTGCTGGTGCAAATTTTGCATCAGCTCCAAAAAGAGTGCTCATTGATATGCTTGATCCACTTATAGTTGCTGAATCAATTGCATATACACCAGTAGACAAATTTATTCCTCTTGCAAGTATAATTTCCAATACCAGAGAAGGTATTGATGGCATTGGTGGCGTTCAAACAAGAGGACAGTATAGAGAAGGTATGCCTGGAATGTAGTATTATAACTGTTTGGGTAAATTGTTTTGTAAAACTTAATTTTTTAGTTGCGTTATATGGAATTATAATGTTCTAAGCTATGAAGTATGGAGGTAAAAATGACCCAAAAGAAAAGAATAATGGTGCTGAATGATAATAAAGAATTTGTAATGATTCTTAAAAACTATATAAACATTCAAAAAGATATGAAGATTGTAGCGTATGCATATGATGGCATAAATGCAATTAATCTAATAAAAGAAACTAATCCAGATGTATTATTATTAGATATAATTATGCCTGAAAAGAACGGATTAATGGTATTAGAAGAAATGTCTAAAGTAATTGATTATAAGATGCCATTAGTTTTCATCATTTCATCAATAAGTCACGACAAAATAATTCAAAACGCAATATCATTAGGAGCAATGTATTATTTTATAAAACCATTTAATATGAAAAAATTTATAGAAAGAGTAAGAGATTTAATTACACCTTATAATTCAACAATTATTTCAAGTGATAAAAAAGCATTAGACTGAAATAAATGAATAAAAAACCAGGTGTTTATGTGATATTTATATAAAACAAAATTTAAATTTTTGTTTTATATTTTGTTATATATAGGAAATTATATGATTTTGGGACAAGACAAGTGGCAACGACAACAAAAATAGTATAAAAAATTGAGAACTATCCCTTAAATGTATCAATATGAGGTATTTCGACATAACTCGATTGTAAAATTTTAGGAAAAACCTTGATTTCTTGCATTAAAGTGTGTATAATTATAATGTACTAAGAGATAAGGTATGGAGGTAAAAAAATGGTTCAAAAGAAAAAGGTTATGGTGCTGGATGATAATAAGGAGTTTGTAATGCTTCTTAAAGACTATATTAATCTTCAAGAAGACATGGAAATTGTTACATATGCTTATGATGGAACAAACGCTATGAGACTGATGAAAGAAATGAATCCAGATGTATTATTATTAGATATAATAATGCCAGAAAAAGATGGGTTAACTGTGTTGGAAGAAATGTCTAAAGAGCGTGAATTTAAAATGCCTTTAGTAATCGTAATGTCTTCAATAGGTCAAGAAAGAATAACTCAAAAAGCTATATCATTAGGGGCAACATATTATGTTGTAAAACCTTTCGATATGAAAAGTTTAACTGAAAGAGTAAGAGATTTAATGTCACCTGATAACGCAACAACTGTTATAAGTAGTAGATACAGTTCTAGAGATAATGTATTAGATTCAAGAAGATTAAATACAAGTTTAGAAGTAAGAGTGACAAATGCAATACATGATGTTGGTGTACCAGCTCATATAAAGGGATATCAATATGTAAGAGAAGCAATAATGATGACTGTTAAAAACGAAGATGTTATTAATGCTGTTACAAAAGTATTATATCCGAACTTATCACATATGTTTGATACAACACCATCTAGAGTAGAAAGAGCTATAAGACATGCTATTGAAGTTGCATGGAATAGAGGACAAATAGAAGTTCACGATAAAATATTTGGTTATACAGTTAATTCAAATAAAGGAAAACCAACAAATTCTGAATTTATTGCCATGATAGCAGACAAATTAAGATTAGAAGAAAAATCTGCAGCAAATATGTAAATTTAAAGAATGCTTTGTGTTATTTTAACATAAGGTATTTTTTTATGCAAATTTTAATTACAGACATAAAAAAACAGTAGATTCAACTACTGTTAATATTTCACACTATTTTTCAAAAAAATGTAAAACCTTACTTACTACAGCAATTATTTCTGTAGTTTTATTTCTAGCAATTATTTTTCCTATTGCTTTACCCCCAACTGTTAACGAAGCAACCAATGCACTAATTAAGAACTGTAAATTAAAACTTAAACCGTATACTTGAGTAATTTTAAGTGCTATTAGAGCACTTATTGCACCACTTAAGACACCTGCTATATCGCCAATTACATCTGCACAAAAGTTAGAAACTTTATGTGAATTACGTATAAGTTTAATAGCTGTTTTAGAACCTTTAACTTTTTTACTAGCCTTAGCATGAAATTCATGTTCTTTTGCAATTGTAACCGCTACACCTATAATATCAAATATAATACCTATTGATATAACAAGCATTAATATTAACAAAGCTGCGAAAATCGGCAAGCCTTTTATTGATTCAGCTGATACATATGAAAAAAACAAAGATAAAACAAAGGTTAAAACGAAGATAGAAATAAACCACTTAGTAGCGGAGTCTTCGACGTTTCCTTTTCTATATCTTTTCTTTTTATTTATTGTTTTTATTTTCATCTTTAATTATTTACAACCCCTATTAAAAAAAATATTTAGATGGTAGAATGTTAGGTAAATTTTACGGTTTAGGTCTAGTAGAATTTCTCTAATCTCTACTAAACATTACTGTTTAGCCGTTTCCATTTAAAGAGAAAATTCTTCAGTTGCCTAAAAGAAAACTAGATCACCACTTAAGTCCGTACCTTAATTCCTAAAAAACCTTGCTTTTAAATAAAACAAACATCCTAGAAGTTTTCCTAAAAATATACTGTTATCTATTACTAGTCTTTTTCGCAACAATAGTTTCATTATCATAAGTTGAAAAATCATGGCCAACAATTTTAAAACTTTTAATATAAATCCCAATATTATCACTCAAGACGGGCTACACTATACATTGTGTCTTGGCACTTTGTATAGGTTACACTCAATTAATTAAATTTAAGTCTCCACGAAATTAGGGAATAAGCTATATGCCATTACAACGTACCCTAGTTCCTTTACTCCCTGAAAACACACAAAACTGGGCGTAATGCGCATAAACAAGGAACTTCAACGATGTGCCTTTTAGTGGATTTTTAGCCCCACCCTCATAATAGACAGTACAACTAGAATAATGCACCATCAATTATATATTATATCATAAATTTAGTTAAAATGCAAATCTGTGTTTAAATTAATTTGTTTTTATAGCTAACTAACAATATATTATTTGTTCCACAATCCCATATTATTATTTCTAGCATCAGCTGCTAGTTCTTTAAATTCTTTAAAAAATTTAATATCTGGTGGATATGTAACTGCGCTTGCATATCCATTACTTACTAATATTCCATTAAACATTTTTGTCTTTATTTCATCAACAGAATTTGATAGTGGAACTTCTAACCAAACATAGCGAAGTAAACGTCCATATTGATCAGTCTCGCTAATATCTTTTTCTAAAAAAACATAGGTATTACTGAGAGTAGAACTAGTATATTCTGTAGACTCTTTACCGTAATATTCTATTTTTGACGTATATTCTGGACAATCAATGCCAATAAACCTAACCTTATATTTTTTTGAATCTATAGTAACTTCAATGGTATCTCCATCAATTATTCTAGATACATAAGCTTTTGTAAATTGTTCAGTAATATTGGTTCTTTTATCACTAATAGAAACACTTGGAATTTGTTCGGATGGTGTATTATTACTATTTATTATGGGTATATATATAGCAAAGTATATTAAAATCATTAATAATATCGTAATTACGACTGTTTTTTTGAAATTTTTCATGATATTTTCACCTGTGACTATTATACCATCTATATTAATATTTACAACTATTATATTTAAAAATATGCGTCAAATTTCAGCTAGATTAATAAACCACTAATGAACACAAGTTAATTTACATAAAAAGTTAACATAATTACTAATAACTGTTGACATAATATGGTGTAATGTGCTATAATAAATAAACAACGTGACATATTTCGACAATATAAAGGTATTATATGAATTAATAATAAAAATAAGAGGGGGAAATGAAAGTGGAAGAATTAGAACTTAAGGATATTTTAGCTATTTTTCAACAAAAAATAGTGTTTATAATTATTATAACAGCAATCATAACAACATCTGGTATTATGTATACGTTATTTATACAAACACCTATATACAAATCTGATGTAACTATGGTGTTGACAGCTCCTACTAATACGAAGGATGACGTTGTTTCTAATGATACGATCACACAAAATGATGTGTTACTTAATCAAAAGTTAGTATCTACATATAGTGAAATAGTTAAATCAAGAAAAATAGCTACTCAAGTAATTAAAAATTTAGGACTTAGCTATCAACCAAGTGAATTAAATAATATGATTTTGGTTAACTCAAAAAAGGCAACAGAAATGCTGCAAATAACAGTATTAAATGAGAATCCGCAAACTGCAGCAGATATCGCTAATAACGTATCTGAAGTTTTCGGTAAGGAAATAATAGATATATACAATATAAAAAACGTATCAATAATTGATAAGGCCGAACCAGCAGATTCACCATATAATATAAGTATAACAAAACAAATAATATTGTTTTTTTGTTCAGGTGTATTAACATCATTGTTTTTAGTATTTATTTCTTACTACTTTGATACATCAGTAAAAGATCCAGAAGAAATAGAAAAAAAAATAGGTATGTCTGTACTTTCGGCTATACCAATATATAAAAATAAGTGAGGTGTATATATGAGTAAACAACAAAGAACAAAAAAAGATAGAATTATAAATGAATTAATAGTAAAAGAAGACCCTAAATCTCCAATATCTGAGAAATTAAGGACACTAAGAACAAATATATTATTCTCTTCAGTAGATGAAGAAATAAAAACAATACTTATAACAAGTCCAACACCAGGAGATGGTAAAAGTTGGATTTCAGCTAATTTAGCAATTGCTTTTGCGCAAACAGGTAGCAAGGTATTGTTAATAGATGGAGATTTAAGAAAAGGCAGACAACATAAAATTTTTGGACTTAGTAATGAATTTGGTTTCTCAAATTATTTGCTTGAATATGGCAAAAAAAGAATTATAAATGAATTTAAAATTGAAAATGATGAATTAGACAATGATGCTGAAGACGAAATAAAAACAGATAGACCTATAGTTACAAAATTTCATGAAACATCTGTTCCAAATTTAACAGTGATGACTGCAGGTAGCGTTCCACCAAATCCGTCAGAATTATTAGGTTCAAAGAAGATGATAAAATTTTTTGAAAGTATAAGAAAAAAATATAGTATTATAATATTTGATGGACCACCCGTAAATGTAGTAACTGATTCGCTTATATTGGCAAGATTAGTTGATACTACGGTACTTGTAGCGTCAGTTAAAAATACACAAATTAAGCATTTAATTAGTGCTAAAAAAACTATTGAAAATGTTGGTGGAAAACTAGCAGGCGTTGTAGTAAATAAAATACCAGTAACTAATGGAAAACAATATACAGAATATTATGAATATTATCAAAGAAAAGAAGATGCTATAAAAAACAAGAAATAGGATAGGGGGCGTTATGGTAGATATACACGCACATATAATTCCAGGAGTCGATGATGGTTCTAGTGATATTGAAGATTCTATAAATATTTTGAAAAATGCTGAAAAAGCAGGGTATACAGCAATAGTTGCCACTCCACACTATATTGAAGGATCATATATAGCAAATAATAATGATAAAAGAAAACTCATTGATGTTATAAAAAAAGAAGCAAAAATTCAAAATATATCTATAGAAATATTTTTTGGAAATGAAGTATTTATAACAGAAAACATTGAAAACCTTTTGAGTGGTGGAAAAATATCTTCTATAAATAATTCCAGATATATTCTTGTTGAATTACCTAGAACAGGTGGATCTTATGGATTACAAAGTTGTATATTTAAGATATTTTATTTAGGATATATCCCTATAATTGCACATCCAGAAAGATATTCATTTGTACAAAAAAATCCAAATAAATTAATTGATTATATTGAACAAGGGGTGCTATTTCAATTAAATTCTGGTAGTATACTTGGATGTTATGGTAAAACAGCTAAAAAAACAGCTAAAATTTTATTAAAACATGATATGATACATTTTATTGCTACAGATACACATAGTAGTAAAAGTTTTAGTTATGATCAAACTGCAGAAGTATATAAATTAGTTTTAAAATTAATAGGAAAAGAAAATACTGATATTTTAATGACTCAAAATCCTATGAATGCAATAAATAATGAAAAAATAATTATAAACCAACCAATAGAAATGAAAAAAGGATTATTTGATTTTATCAAATAATCCTTTTTCTAGTTTAAAAGAATATTATGAAAAAAAAATCTCATAATATATAATAGGTGAACTTATGGAAAATATAAATAAATCAAAAACAAACATTATTCCAATTATAAGTAAAATTTTAGGTGTATTGTTTTTAATATGTATACAATTCAAATTTGTAATATTTCAGATGAGTGAAAGTAGTAGTTTTTTAAATTACGTTAACTGTATAATTGAAATAGTAAAATTATGTTTTGTATTATATATAATATATAAATTTCAAAATCCTTCATACAAGGCCTTGTGGATAATATGTATTGTATGTTTTCCAATACCAGGCATAATTTCATTTATAGTTTTTGGGAATACAAAAATATCAAAACTTTTCCAGAGTAAGTTAGATGAAGATTATATAAATTCACAAAAATATATAAAATATGATAAAGAGATATGTAAAGAAATAGAAGATATAGATAAGCTAAAATACAATCAAGTAAACTATTTATATAATACAAATGGGTTACCAGTATACAGAAATTCATATGTCGAATATTTTGATATTGGAGAAAAATATTTTGAATCAATGATTGGTGATATTTCAAAAGCGAAACAATATGTATTCATAGAATCTTTTAGTCTCACTGAAGGTGTTATGTGGAATAGACTATTTGATGTCTTGAAGCAGAAAGTTTCTAAGGGAATAAGGGTATATTTAATTGTAGATGGTATTAATGATTTTGAAAAATTTCCTGAAAATTTCAGAAAAAGTTTAGATGAAGTTGGAATAGAATATAGAATATTTAATTCATCCATTATTAAAATCAATAAATATTTAAACTATAGGGATCATAGAAAAATAGTTGTCATAGATGGTGAAATTGCGTATACAGGGGGAACAAATATAGGTGATGAATATATTAACATATATAAGAAATTTGGACATTGGAAAGATGCAGGTATTAAAATTTCAGGCGAAGCAGTATTAAGCCATTTAACAATATTTATAAGAATGTGGAATTTGTCTGGAGATGATAGAAGATTAGAGTATCAACATTTTATTAGTAATAATAAAATAAACACAAATATAAATAAAGGATATATAATGCCATATTGTGATGGACCTGACAATGGTAGTAATCCTGCACAAAATTTATATATACAAATAATAAATACAGCAAAAAATTATTTGTATATAACAACACCGTATTTAATATTAGATAATGATGTTGTTACAGCTCTTAGAAATACTGCTAAATCTGGCGTAGACATAAGGATAATTGTACCATATATTCCTGATAAGAAATTTGTAAATCTAACAACAAAATCCTTTTATCAAGTATTACTTGAATCTGGAGTGAAAATTTTTGAATATAAACCAGGATTTATCCATTCTAAAATATTTGTTTCGGATAATGAATTAGCAACCGTAGGAAGCGTAAATCTTGATTTTAGAGGGTTACATTTCCATTATGAATGTGGAAATTGGATTTATAAAACAGGTATAGAAAAAGTTATAAAAGATGATTTTATTGCAACACAAGAAAAGTCAATACAAATAAATTTAGATGATTGGGAAAAACGTGGATTCTTACAAAGATTATTAGATAAGATTCTTATACTATTCTCTCCTTTAATATAAAATTAATAATAAACAGACAAATACGTTGACATAATTATTATTGTATGATATAATGTTACAAAATATATTTGAATTTTAAATAAATTTATTGAAGGAGGATACATAATGGATGAACATAAACTAGCAGGTGTATGTGCATATATCGAGGATTTTTTAGTGTGGTATTTGAAAAATAAATCTATAAAGAATATAACAGTATTTGTTGATGACAGATTCTCAGAATGTTCAAAAGATCAAAAACAAACATTATGTAAGCTCTTCAATGAATTAAGTACGAAGATTTCAAACAAAGGTAAATTGACATCAGATACTTATGATATCACTAATAATCTATTAAAGGCTATGTAGTAGCGATTACAACAATTTTAAATTTAAAAAGTTCATATGATATATATTCATATGAACTTTTTATTTTGTTTTAGGATTTAAATCTTTCAAATTCGAAGGTTCTTTTTCTAAATCAATACTAATATTTTGTTCGCTTAAACTGGAATTATCTCTTTCTTTTTCAATGCAATTTTCAAATCCAGTTTTCACCATTTCTAAAACTTTTTCTTTATAACCTAAGTCATCGTTTAATAGAGTTTGTATATCATCCATATTAATTATTTGTTGATAAGTTTTTTTAATAGAATTTTTTATTTCTTCAACATCTTTTAATTTTCTATTAAAACTTTGTTCTTGTAAATCATTTTCTACATTAGTTAAATGAGTATTAACAACACTCATAAAATTTGTTTTATTGAACTCATCTTTATTAATACTTTGAATTGAACATATAATCGACATATTGTATTTTGAGTTCTCACTTATTCCATATTCGGCTATATTATTCATAATCTCATCTTTAGTACTACTACTTAATTGCTCAATTAGTGCATACGCATTTCCACCACCCTTTGCAACTATTTCAGAATATATCTTTATGTTTTTTGATTTTAATGCTGTTTGTAGGTGTAGGAGTGCATCAGATATAGCATTATCACCTTCTTCGTGTCCTAGTGTATCATTTATTGATTTAAGACCCGATAAGTCTATTGCTAGAATATCAAATGTTTTAGAATCTTTATCTTTTTGTATTTCTCTATATGCTTCTTTATATCCTAATCCTTGAAAGAATTCAGAGTTAACTACACCTTCTACTGTGTGTTTCGAAAGCATATGTGCAAGTACATATTCGTTAATCATCTGAGGGTTATCACCATGGAGTAATTTAGCTTCAATAGTATATTTATCTTTCAGTTTTGTAAAAGCATCTTCATTATTTGGGGATTCTACATTACTTTTACTATTGATATCTGATATGATTTCTTCTATGTCTAATTGTTCAATTGCCTTATCAAAACTGTTTCTTAAATCTGATTTATTACTATTCTTAAGTTGTTGTAAATCAATTCTCATCTTATCAAGTTGGGTTTCCACAACATTTGAAATAATAATCTCTAAATTATTTCCACATATACTTTTCAACCTTTCGGTTTTAAATTTACTTTTTCTAATTGCCATTTTTTTATCCGCTTCATTAATTGCACTAATTAATCCATTCGATAAATTTGAACTTGCGCCCGAACTAATTGTCAGTTCACTTTCTCTAATACAATGTATTTTGTCAACAATTAAATTTGTTTCTTGCTCGTTTTTATCAGGGACATATATGTAGATTTCATCGCCCATTTTTCCCATTTTGTAATTTGAGCATTCGCTTTCATCTAATGTATTCTTCATTGCGTCTACTATATTTTTTATCATAGTATTTACTTTATGTTTTCCTCTAAATTTATTGGCTACAAACAAATCATTAATATCAGTCATTATTATTGATCCTTCTGGAGATTTTTTAATCTGCTCATCTACAACCATTCTGAAAGCAGGCATGGACAATACTCCATATTGTTTAATATGTGTAAAATTATCTATGATTTGTTTGTTAATTGATTTACTAGAAAATTTATCTATGTATCTTTTAAATATGGTTAAAAGAACATTTTCTTTTTTCACAATTGCTGGTAAATTATTATTTGCCATATAATATTTCTCCTTTGTTAAGTATTTATTAAATTATATCATATTAAAATATTTTTTCAATGGTAGTATATGTTTTTTATTATAATATTACAATATATATTTTGTAATATGCTTAATGGTATAATTAATCAAAATACTTTTAAAAGGTTATATCATAATATATATCACAAAACGGTTATATACCTCATATATAACTATATGAGGTGAACTAAGATGGAATGTGAAAATAATACGTTAGATAATGGTGAAGGAATTAAATTAGTTGTTATATCTGGAGCAATATCTGCATTATTGGCCGAACATTTAAATTTAGATGATCAAAATGTAATAGGAAATGTTCTGGCTACTATATCTCAAAATTTATTAACTATTGCTGCACAAAACAGCAAATATCTTAGTTGTATAGAAGCGTTAAATGATAAAAATGTTTCTAAATCCTAGAACATTAAAAATAAAATATAACAGCAAATAATTAATAGTAAAACTATAATCTTCACAATTTCATCAGAATATTTAACATCTATTTAAATATAATTTAAGTAAGGATGTGAATGAGATGAAAAAACTAGTAGTAGTCATTATAATAGTAGCTATTTCAATGTTTGCTGGTTATAAATCATATAGTGTTTTTAATAAAACTGAGCAATTTGAAAATAGTAGAGCTGGTCAGTTTATGAGGCCAGACGTCACGGGTGAAATTGAATCTATATCAGAAAGTGAAATAATTTTAAAAATTATAAAGTCTCCTATACCTAATAAAAAAAACAATATAAAATCAGATTTTAAAATTGAATATACAAATGAAAAGAAAAATATAGCTATTTGTAATGATATAAAAGTATATAAGAATGAAATCACTGAAAAAGGAATACAGCAGGATGAAATAAGTATTTCAGTTTTAAAAGTCGGAGATATTTTAAGTTTGATATATAAGCAAGATAAATCTTCGATAGATAAAATAGTGCTAAATGAAATAAAGTAGCTAAACTAAAATTATAATAGAACCCATAAATTTTATACTTCAAAAAGTGTAAAAATTTATGGGTTCTATTATATATTATAAAGAAGGTAATATAAATTAAAAATAGATTATATATTTATTTATATTGTTTTATTGACATTAATAAAATTTAGTGATACAATTTAAAAAGTAATGCAAAATATTAGTATACATGATTAGATTATGATTATAATATTATAAAAGATGTACTAAATTGATTGTTAAGAGGTGTTACGATTGGATAAAATAACGGATGTTATGAGTAAAATAAATCCTACTACTGTTTTTAACATTCAAATTGGAAGTATTAAAATTGGTATAACGGATTCAACAATTTCTATGTGGATTGCAATGGCCATAATAATAGCAGTTGCATATATAATGGCAAAAAAATTAAAACAAATGCCTAGTGGAAAACAAAGCGCGGTTGAGATTTTTGTGGAATTTATTAGAGGTATATTAAAAGATAGTATGGATAAATATTCAGAAGTTTTTGTTCCGTTTATCGGAACAATGTTTTTACTTTTGGTTGTTGCAAATATTATGGATATAGTTAATATAATTATACCGTCATTTAATATAAGTCCTCCAACTAAAAATATAAGTGTAGTTTTAGCATTGTCAATTATATCTATGATAACAGTAGTATATGCTGGAATCAGATTTAAAAAATTTAGTGGTTGGCTTAAAAGCTTTGTACAACCTTTACCAATAATGCTTCCTTTTAAAATAATGGAGTATTTTATAAAACCAATTTCTCTAACGCTTAGATTATTTGGAAATATAGTTGCTGGTTTTTTAATTATGATTTTGATATATGCAATGATACCAGAAGCAATACCTAGCTTTGCTAGTATATATTTTGATATATTTGATGGAATATTACAAGCATATATATTTGTTTTTTTAACAGCATTATATATTGGTGAAGCTGTTGAAGAAGAAGATTAAAAATATATTTATAAACTAAAAATTTTACGGAGGTGAATATATATGAACACAGGATTAATGGCAGTTGCAGCATCTGTTTGCATGCTTACAGGAATAGGAGCTGGCTTAGGAATTGCTATAGCTACAGGAAAAGCAACAGAAGCAGCAGCAAGACAACCAGAAGCTGCAAAAAGTATAAGAACAATTTTACTAATAGGCGCGGTTTTATCAGAAGCTACAGCAATATATGCAATGTTTATTGCTTTTTTAATAATTTCAAAGATGTAATTTTAATAGAGAAAGGATAATCTGACAATGCAAATTAGTTTGGATTTATCACAAATTATAATAACTATAATTAATTTTTTAGTATTATATTTTGTATTGAAAAAAATATTATTTAAGCCTGTTATGAAAGTAATAAAGGATAGAGAAGATGGTATAGCTAAATCAATAAGAGAAAATGATGATAAAAAAAAAGTTATTGATGAATTAAGGGTAGAGTATGATATAGCACTTAGAAATCAAGAAATATTGAAACAAAAAATATCTCAAGAATCTAAGCAAAAAGCTCTTGTTGAATATAATAAAACAATAGAAAATGCTAAAGTTAAAAGTAAGGGCATACAAGATGAGGCTGATTTTAGAATTGAAGAAGATAGAAAAATAATGTTAGAAAATGTTAAACAAGAAATCACATCTATAGCTGTACTTATTGCATCCAAAGTTACAAATGAGAATATGAATACTGAAAAAAACAATGAACTTGTAAATAAGTTCATACGCGAGGTGGATATAAAATGATAAGCGTTAATATTGTTAGAAAATATACAAAATCACTTTCTGACATTTCAGTAAAAAATGGAAAAGAAAAACTACATATTGAAAATATGAAATATGTCCTGGAAGTATTTAATAATAGTGAAAATCTTAGAAGATGTTTAAATTCTTCTAAGATTACTAAAACTGTTAAAATAAATATTTTGCAGGATATTTTTTTGGATAGAATAGATAAAATAATATTAAATTTTCTAATTGTTTTGATCAAAAACGAAAGAATTTACTTGTTGCAAAAGATCTATGATGATTTTGAGAATATAATTTATAAAAAAATCAATAAAATCAAAATGTCGATAATATCTGAAGATAAATTAAGTTCAGATGCTATATTTAGAATAGAAGAAAAATACAAAAATATGTATAATGCAGATGAAATAGTAACAGATTTATCTATAGATAAATCTTTAATAGGTGGAGTTAAAATAGTTTTAGGAGATAAAGTAATAGATGATAGTATAAAATATAAGTTAACGAAACTACAGAAAATATTAGGAGGACTATAAAGATAATATGAAATTAAAAGCAGAAGAAATTAGTAACGTAATAAAAGAACAAATACAAAATTTAGATTTATCAGCAGATATGTATGAACAAGGAATTGTTGTTAGTGCAGGAGATGGAATTGTTAAAATATACGGACTTTCGGGTTGTGAATACGGAGAAATAATTGTATTTGAAAATGGTGAGAATGGTTTAGTACTTAATCTTGAAGAACAATTAATTGGCGCGATTATAATAGATGATAATAAAAATATAAAAGAAGGTAGTATTGTTAAACGTACTAAAACTACAGCACATGTACCAGTTTGTGAAGAACTTCTAGGAAGAGTTATAGATCCACTTGGAAAACCATTAGACAATAGAGGTGAAATAAAATATACTCAAACCAGACCTATTGAAAACCCAGCTCCAGGAATAATTGATAGAAAGGCTATAACTAGGCCACTTCAAACAGGAATAATTGCAATAGACTCTATGATACCAATAGGAAAAGGTCAAAGAGAGCTTATAATAGGAGATAAACAAACTGGAAAAACAACTATCGGTATTGATACAATTATAAACCAAAACAACAAAGATGTAGTGTGCATATATGTTGCAATAGGACAAAAAGCTTCTGATATATCTACAACTGTAGATACATTAAAAAGGCACGATGCTTTGAAGTATACTATTATTATCGCTGCTACTGCAAGTGATTCTCCGGCAAAACAATACATATCTCCATATTCTGGATGCGCAATTGCTGAGTATTTTATGTATGAAAAACATAAAGATGTTCTTATTGTTTATGACGATTTATCTAAACATGCTATAGCATATAGAACAATATCACTTTTGCTTAGAAGACCTCCTGGTAGAGAAGCATATCCTGGTGATGTATTCTATATTCATTCTCGCCTTTTAGAAAGAGCGGGGCAATTAAATGATAATTTGGGTGGAGGATCTATTACTGCAATACCAATAGTAGAAACACTAGATGAAGATATATCTTCGTATATACCAACAAATATTATTTCCATTACAGATGGTCAAATTCATCTTGATACTGAGTTATTTCACTCCGGACACAGACCTGCTGTTAATGCAGGATTATCAGTATCTAGAGTTGGTGGTGCTGCTCAAACAGAAGCAATGAAAAAAGTTTCTGGATCACTTAGAATAAATTTGGCACAATATAGAGATTTAGAGATATTTGCTCAATTTGGATCTGAATTAGATAAAGTTACTAAAGGAAAAATTGAAGAAGGAGAAAAATTACTTGAAATATTGAAGCAGCATAAGAATTCACCTATGAATATAGATGATCAAGTTATAATACTATATACGGCATTAAATAAATTTTTAATAGATGTTCCTTTAAAAAGAGTAAAGGAATTTAATGAGAATTTAATTGAATATACAAATAGAAATAGTAATTTGAAAAATAAATTAAGTGATTTAAAAAGCAAAGATATAAATGAGTATATAGAAGAAATGGGTAATACAATATCAATGTATAAAAAAGAGAGCTGGGATAATAATGTCTAGTATAAACGACATAAAATCAAGGATAAAAAATATTGAACAAACAAAAAAAATAACTAAAGCTATGCATCTAATATCATCAATTAAACTTACTAAAGCTAAAAAGGAACATAATGAAACTAAAGAGTTTTTTGATAAGATAAGGGTGACGTTGTATGATATAATTGATCGTAGCGATGATATTACGAGTATATATATTGAAAAAGAAATGTCTTTAAGTGTTAAGAAAAAAGCATATTTGGTTTTAATTGGTGATAACGGACTTGCAGGAGACTATAATTATAATACAATTAAGGCTGTAGAAAAATACATAACAGATAAAGATAATTCAGTATTAATGATAGCAGGATATATGGGAAAAAGCGTCATAAGAAAAAATAAATATAATATAGATGAAACGTTTGATTATTTTGTTCATAATCCCACATTATTAAGGGCAAAGGATATGACAAATAAGTTTATTGATATGTATTCTGAAGGTCAAATAGATGAATTATATGTTATATATACTGATATGATTAATTCTTTTAAGCGTGAGATAAAGCTAATAAAAATATTGCCACTTAATATTAATTCTCTAAAAGAGGAGACAAAAACTGATTATAAAACACACGAAAATAATCAAATTAAATATGAACCATCTTTTAACGATGTCTTTAACTCACTTATTCCATTATATCTCAAAGGGGTTATATATAGTTTGTTAGTCGAAGCGTATGCTAGTGAGCAAAGTTCAAGAGTAATTGCGATGGATTCTGCAACCAGAAACGCAAAAAAAATAATAAAAAAACTTAAAATATATTACAACAAAGAAAGACAAAGTAGGATAACAACAGAATTAAACGAAATTATTTCTCGGGATTGATTTTGTCTAGGAATAGGAGACTTGAATATGAATAATGAAATGGGTGAAATTATACAAGTAATAGGACCTGTAATAGATGTTAGGTTTAATAGTGGTGAATTACCCAATATATATAATGCACTTAAAATAATTAAAAATAACGAAGAAGTTATTATGGAAGTTATACAACATATAGGTGATAATACAGTAAGGGGAGTGGCAATGTCTGCTAGTGAAGGTTTATCTAGAGGTTTAAAAGTAATAGATCTTAAGCAGCAAATAACTGTACCTGTTGGTGAAATTGTATTGGGTAGAACATTTAACGTTTTAGGACACCCAATAGACAATAAAGGTGACATTGTAAGTTCTGAAATGATGCAAATACATAATGAACCTCCAAGCTTTAGTGACCATAAAACGTCCGCTGAAATATTTGAAACAGGAATTAAAGTTATTGACTTAATTACTCCGTATCCTAAAGGTGGTAAAATAGGTTTGTTTGGTGGAGCTGGCGTAGGTAAAACAGTCCTTATTATGGAACTCATGAGAAATGTTTCAAGTGAATTACATGGCTATTCTGTTTTTGCAGGAGTAGGAGAAAGATCTAAAGAAGGAAATGATTTATTAACTTCAATGAATAGTACTGGTGTTATAAAGAATACTGCACTAGTATTTGGACAAATGAATGAACCGCCTGGATGTAGAATGAGAGTAGCGTTATCAGCACTAACAATGGCGGAGCATTTTAGAGATAAAATGGGTAAAGACGTACTGTTATTTATAGATAACATATTTAGGTTTATTCAAGCAGGATCAGAGGTTTCGTCTTTACTTGGAAGAATGCCTTCTGCAGTTGGATATCAACCGACACTTGCAAATGAAATCGGACAATTAGAAGAAAGAATAGCATCTACTAATAAAGGTTCTATAACATCTATACAAGCTGTATATGTACCCGCTGATGACTTATCAGATCCAGCACCGGCTGCTACTTTTACACATTTAGATGCGACAACAGTACTTTCAAGAAAAATTGTAGAAATGGGAATATACCCTTCGGTGGATCCTTTGGAGTCAACGTCATCTATGCTTAATCCTGAAATTATTGGAGAAGAACACTATAATGTGGCATTAGGTGTTAAAGAGGTTCTACAACGTTATAAAGAGCTTCAGGATATACTAGCAATCTTAGGTATAGATGAGTTAGAAGAAAAAGATAAAACCATTATATACAGAGCAAGAAAAATCCAAAAATTTTTATCCCAACCTTTGTTTGTTGCAGAAGAGTTTAGTGGATATGAAGGTAAGTTTGTACATATATTAGACACCGTTAAAGGGTTTAAAGAAATATTAGATGGCAAAATGGATGATATACCTGAATCCGCATTTTATATGAAAGGAACTATAGAAGAAGTATATAAAGAAGCTGAAAAGTTAAAAGGTGACACTAGTGCTGGTGAATAATTTTTATTTTGAGATAGTAACCCCTTTAAGTAGTTTTTTGAAAACCGATGTAGAATCGATTATAATAGATACTCCAACGGGTAAAATGGGTATACAGGCATTTCATGAACCAACAGTAATCGGTGTATCAGATGGTGAAATTAAGATTAAAAGAAATGGAGAATGGAAATCTATATTAGTATCGGGCGGATTCATGGAGGTTACAAATGAAGAGGCTATAGTATTTGTAGATACTGCTTTATGGCCAGATGAAGTAACACAAAATGAAGAAAATTTAAAGGAAGAACTACAGAACGAAAAAAGACAGCGAGAAATAAGTAAAGAAGAACATATAAAAATGCAAAGTTTTATAACAAAAGCAATCAATAATATAAAAGTAGAAAAGACTATCAAATAGTTTAATAGTGATTTATATAATGTTAATGAATATTTCAGAAAATTTAAAATATTCATTAACATTATTTTTATTATAGAGATATAAGATCATATATACTCAATTTAATCATTTCATAATATTTATGACCTCATTGACTTGATCACTATACTTTTTTGTAAGTCTCGCTTTTCTTAAATTACTAGTTAAAATTCGGTATATTTGTCTGTTATTTATTAGAGCAAAATTTTTCATCAGTTTGAAACCTTCTTCGGGAGCATTTTGTACAAATACGCTAATTGAGTATTCTAAACCTTTTGATAAAGTTTTAAAGTTGTCTGTTTTAATATCTTCAGTTGACAGCAATAATATTTTATTTAAGATATCTTCGGATAAATTCAAAGAAAAAATTGAATTCTCTTTTACTTTTAGAATAGGAGGATGAGCAAGCGCTGCAAGAAAAGCACGTTTTTCTAAAAAATTTGAATTCTCATATAAAGATTCTATTATATTTTTTAAAGCCAAAAAATCTACTTCGGCAATTTGCTGTAAACTCATTGCAGTAGCTTCTCTAACTCTCCATCTTGAATCATTCATTGAACTATGTAATATTTCAAATATTTTATTTTGATATTCTTCTGTAACATATAGATATAGTTCACCTAAAGCTAATATTGCACAGCAAGGTAAATATTCTAACTTACTATCTATCAAACAAGATTCATAACTTATATCTGATAAATCAAATAAAAATTGGAGCAATTCAAGGTTTATATCTTTCTTTTCTTTAAAGTAGCTAGAAAAAAAATATAATAATTCCAAGTTTGATCTTGGTCCTGGTAAATTTGAATTTAATATTAAAAATTTTTTTATTTCTTTGAATTTCAGTTCATCTAAGTAATTATTAATAATAGTTGAAAAACCAATGTTTCTATCCATAATTTAAACCTCTTCTTTCGATAATTATTTATATTATATATCTAAAAAAAGAATATTTCAATAGTAAATAGATTTAAACAAAACATTATATATTTGTTTTTACAAGTATTAAATACATTTTTTACTTGACAAAATTTAAAAGAGTATTATAATAATGTATGTATGAATTAAATCATAGTATTAAAGAATAAAATAAAATGAAAGGGGTATGTGATAATAATGAATTCAAAAGTATATTTTACAAATTTGAAAACAAAGGATGGATATAATCTATTAGATAAATTAGAGAAATTAGTAAAAGAAGCTGGAATAAAAAACATAGATTTTAAAGGAAAGTTTGTTGCAATTAAAATTCATTTTGGAGAACCAGGAAATTTAGCATATATTAGACCGAATTATGCTAGAAGAATAGTTAAAATCATAAAAGAATTAGGAGGTAAACCATTTTTAACTGATTCAAATACACTTTATGTTGGTAGAAGAGCAAATGCTTTAGATCATTTGGAATCAGCTTTTGAAAATGGTTTTAACCCGATGGTTACTGATTGTAACGTAATAATTGCTGATGGCTTAAAGGGAAATGATTATGTTGATGTAGATGTACCAAATGCCGAATATTGTAAAAAAGCAAAAATAGGAACTGCGATTGATGAAGCAGATATTATAATATCTATGAACCATTTTAAAGGACATCCTATGACAGGTTTTGGTGGAGCTTTTAAAAATTTAGGTATGGGATGTGGTTCAAGGATAGGAAAATTAGATATGCACTCATCTGCTGTTCCCATTGTAAATGTAGATAAATGTACCTCTTGTGGAGAATGTTCAAAAAAGTGCTCTCAAAAAGCTATTTCTTTTGTAAACAAGAAAGCAAATATAGATTTAGAAAAATGTATAGGTTGTGGTCAATGTATAACAACTTGTAATTATGAAGCAATAACTTCAGAAAAGGCCAATGCATCTGAAGTTATAAATAAGAAAATAGCAGAATATACATATGCTGTTGTAAACAACAAACCATGTTTCCATATAAACTTTATTATGAATGTTTCACCTCATTGTGATTGTGCATCAAATAATGATATACCACTAATACCAGACATTGGAATAATGGCATCATTTGATCCTGTTGCTCTTGATAGAGCAAGTGTAGATATGACAAATGAAGCAAGTGTAACTAAAGGAAGCGTATTAGATGATAAGATAAAAAATGAAGTCAAACATGTTAGCGATAAATTTAGTTGTATACATCCAGATACAAACTGGAAAGTAGGACTTGAGCATGCTGAAAAACTTGGAATTGGAACTCAAAAATATGAAATTATTGAGTTAGAATAATTAATAGTAAAAATGAATAAACAAGTTATTTCTAAGATTTTGGAAGTGACTTGTTTATATTGATTTTATATACTGTACATTAGTGTTTAATTAAATTAAAATGTCTATGTGTGCTTGAATTAATCGAGTGCTTGTGATATAATTTCCATTAATTATTCAATTTAAAAGAGGTATATTGAAATGAAAAGTTCAAATATAAGAATTAACGAAAAAATATTTTTTTTGATTAAAATATGTGAGGTAATGTTACTAATTCAAATAATAAGAATATGCATAGTTAATACTTCATTTTTGTTTATTGAGAAAACTAGTTTTAATAATACATTAATAAACTTTATACTAATGAGTATTTTTACCATTATAATAATTGTATGGTCAAAAAAGAATAGTGAAAACTTGTCTCTTATACCCAATCTAAATAATAACAAAAACAAAATAATATATTCTATAAGTACAGTTATCATAATATTTTTAATTGTTTCAACTCCAATTTTTAATAAAGAATATAGTATAGGTATTATCGTTTCACTTATATTTTCAACAATTATTACTCCTGTATTTGAAGAATTATTATTTAGAGGATTTATATGGAATCAATTGAAAAATTACTATAAAAATGAACTTGTCATATATATGATTACAACAATACTATTCGCTATTTGGCATATTGGATATTTTGATAGTATTATACTAAATATGAATGCTTATAATTTAACGGGAAATATGTTATTTGTTATGCTAATGAAAGTTTTAACAGGTCTAATATTTGGGATTATTATTGGTTTTGTACGCTATAAAACAAAAAATACGTATTCAGCAATATTAACACACAGTATTATGAACGTCTTTGGAAGATAATGAATTTAAGAAGCAATAATAAAAAGAATTATTCACGGATTAAAAAACAAAATTTAAACATAATATTAAATGTAATGTATTAAAAAAATACTTGATAAATTACTTAATATATAGTAAAATATAAACATATAAAATTATTAAATTATCTAAAAATTTAAGGAGGAATTAATTATGAAATGCCCTAAATGTGGAAGTGATAGTTGCTTTCCAATTTCTAGTACTGATGTAAAAGGTTTTGGTGCTGGAGAAGGATGTTGTGGTTTTATTCTTTTCGGCCCAATAGGATTACTATGTGGAATGTGCGGAATGGGAGAAGGTAGAAAGAAAGAATATTGGAAGTGTGGTAATTGTGGAAGAAATTTTAGCTGAAAAAGATAAAAAATGGATTAAATTTATGAAGTATGGTAGAAAACTAGGATGTCATCAAATGGCTGAAAGAAGTTTTTTTATAAATAATTATCAGTTTCCTGTATGTGCAAGATGTACTGGTGTTTTGATTGGATATATATTCTCACCATTATTATTATTAATTAGTAACTATAGAATATATATAGCCTTAATTTTATGCTTTGTTATGTTTATAGATTGGTGCATACAATATTTAAAAATAAAAGAATCAAATAATATTAGAAGACTATTAACTGGAATAGCTGGTGGAGTAGGAATTATGAATATATTTATATATGCTATTCAAGTGTTAATAAGTTGTTTAAATTGATTTACAGTGAATAATTAAAAAACATAGGCACTATAATTATAGTACCTATGCAAAAAATAAGAGTAGAGTAGAGGATTTAGAGTAATTTAATAATGGTTGGTTGCTTCGTGATGTTAATATCAAGAGGCATTAGGGAATAAGCTGCTACTGGACCATTTGAAATAAACGTATAATATATAATATAGTAGTATCCATCTGGAACTGCAGCACCTTTATAACAATCAGCGCTAATTGTTCCATAACTATCGATATTATATTTTGGGTATAGTATCATTATGCTATTGTTTGTGTTAGTAGTAATATCAAATTCCACCGTTGCAATAGCAATAACATTATGATCTATTACCTTTGTTAGCACGGTTCCCTCATAGGTATATCCATCGGGTATACCATCAGCGCCAGAATTTTTTAATGTAGCAGCAAAAGTAGTAACAGGCATAATAGACATAAATATTACGATTATTAGAACAATGCCAATAAACTTTTTTGTAAATAGCTTACATATTTTCATTTAACATCCCCCTGATATTTTTTTAATCTACTCAACTCTACTCTTATTATTTTTCTTAATTATACCTTGAGAACAACTATATATTAATATGTTGTTTAAAAAAAGTGACAGGAAGATTATTATACTTTATTTTTTGTAAATAATCAATAAATAATGTCAAATACGACATTATTGTATAAAAGTCGACAAAAGCGTTTATCAAGCAATAATTAGATATAAATAATAACAACTAATTTATATCACTAAATTTAATTTATACAACATGTTTAAAGTGTATAAACAATCCTAAGAAGCAATATTTATTGTCTTTTAATTTTCGAATAATTTATTATATGTTTTAGTACATATAATTGTTACAGATTTAAATAAAATATTTTGAAATAATCGCTTTATATTTTAGGAATAGTTTTTTTGAAAAAGAGAATACTATGACTATGGAGTGATGAAATATGAATATAATTTATACGAATACGACAATGATGCAACAAAAATGGGATCATATGAAAAATTATTTAAATTTGCCATCAAAAGAACAATTATCTAATATAGATTGGCTTGATGTAACTAGCATTTTAGCTAAAATAGGTTTGGCATTAACGTTAATTGTTTTGGCATGTTTTGTAATGTGGTTATTACGTGCAGTAGGACTATATGTAATGGCAAGAAACAACAAAGATGAATTAGCATGGACAGCATTTGTCCCTTTTGCTTGCTTATTTACAATGGGCAGAATAGTTGGGGATACTAGCATATATGAAATAAAAATATCTAAAACAGAATGGGTATTACCGGTAATAATATTAGGTATGATTGCAATACCTATGAGTATGGGATTTTCGTTAATAATATTTGTACTTGCGTATTATGGATTATTGTATAGATTATTTGAAAAGCAAAGCAAAGATAGTGCAGGTTTGTTAATAGTATTTAGTATAGTATTACCTGTATTACAACCGTTTTTTATATTTTTTTTGAGAAATAAAAATATAAATGAAAGTAAAGGTAAAACTAAAGTTGAATCTACAAAAGTATAATATATTGATAATAAAATGCTAAAAAACTACCTATTAAGGTAGTTTTTCTTTATGTGTAACTATTAAAATATAATATCAGGGTAACAGAAGTTATCTTCATCCTTTTTATTATTGCAAAAGCATGTGAATAGTATAAATATAACGACTATTATAATTATCCAACTACAGTTAGAACCAAATAATGATCCTTTTGGACTACAACGATCTTGCTCCATAATTTACCTCCTATTTAATTCATATAACCATTTTGATACATGTTTATATTTGGTTGCTGTACCATGTTATTCATTGGACCAGTAAACATAGGTTGTGATTCTGTCATAGGCTGAGTATATTCTGAACTATTTTTAAAGCATAAATACCAATCCATACAGTTGTAACCCATTGGATTTTTAACTCTTTCTAATAGCTCGTCGTATGTCTTAGGATATGGAACTATTACAGGTTGACCTGGCATCCAATTTGCAGGTGTTACAACATTATCAGTATCAGTAGTTTGTAGAGCATCTAATAGTCTTAATATTTCTGGTATATTTCTTCCGTTTGTCATTGGATATAGTAGTATAGCTCTAATTTTCTGTTCCGGATCTATTATAAATACACTTCTTACTGTTTGTGGAATATTTTGATCACCTGGCAACATTCCATACATCTTAGCTATTGCCATATTTCTATCAGCAACGACAGGAAAAGGTATTTGTATACCAGTCATCTTGTATATGTTATATACCCATGCCAAGTGAGAAGGAGTGCTATCTATCGATAATCCAAGTAAGCTAGCATTTCTTCTTGTGAATTCTGGATAATATTTTGCAAATGCAATAAATTCGGTAGTGCAAACAGGTGTAAAATCACCTGGGTGCGAAAAGAACACAACCCATTTTCCAGTATAATCTGACATTTTAGCAGCGCCAAAAGTAGTATCAGCAATAAAATCAGGAGCTTTCATTCCAATCGTAAGTGGCCTTACAGGCATGTAAGAATCTGGCATTGCCATAACATCTCTATGTAAATCTACATTATTATTTATTTTTTCCATTTTAGGTACCTCCTAGTTATATAATATTTATATTCATTTGTATTTGTTACAGTAATTAATTAAATACAGATAAATAATAGAATAAATTAGAATAAAGCCCTAGTGTTAATTTAACACTAGGGCTTTATTTGTGAAACTATTTTATTAAATCTTTAACTACTTCTGAAGCAATTATTAGTCCTACAACTGAAGGAACAAATGATATACTTCCGGGAGTTTGTCTTCTTCCAGTTTCCTCTATATCAGTATCACTATTTATAGGTGTTAATGGTTCTTCTTTTGAATAAACCGTTTTAAGTGAATCAATATTTCTCTTTTTTAATTCACGTCTCATAACTTTAGCAAGAGGACACATAGATGTGTTGTATATATCTGAAATTTCAAATTTAGTTGGATCTAGTTTATTGCCAGCTCCCATGCTTGATATTATTGGAATGTTTTTTGTTTTTGCTTTAACAATCAAATCTAATTTAGAAGTAATTGTATCAATTGCATCTACTATATAATCATAATCTTTGCAAATATATTCATCTGAGTTATCTGGATTTAAAAAAATATTATGAGTTACAACTTCGGCTTCGGGATTTATTTCAAGTATCCTGTTTTTCATAACTTCTACTTTTTCTAAACCAATAGTTTTAGTTGTAGCATGTATTTGTCTATTGATGTTAGTAATGCATATTGTATCGCTATCTATAAGAATAAACTTACCGACACCTGCTCTTACTAGTCCTTCAACAACGTATGAACCAACGCCTCCTATGCCAAATATAGCGACTTTACTGTATTTTAATTTTGTCATTTTTTCTTTTCCTAATAATAATTCTGTTCTAGAAAATCTATGTATCATTTATATCTCCTTTCCAAATTTATATTTTACTAATTATATCATAAATTAGTTATTACTTCAACAATTACTTGAATTAATAATGGATATATTATATAATAAAATATCTATTATTAAGATATTTAAAAAGGTGGTGATTAAATTATGAAAAAAAATATCATATATGCAATCGTTATAGTATTGGTGATTATAATATGCTTCAGTATAATATTAATGATTAATAATAAAAATTCATTAAACAAGCAAGAAGAAATAACTAATCAATCAGAAAACAATGTGCCAAGCAAGAGTGAGGCAAACAATATGACAGATGATGAGTTAGTACAAAAAACGATTTCTGGAGAAGAATCAATAAGTTTAAATAGTGTAGAAGATGATACAATAATTACAAATATTGATAATATATTAAATGAAAAGGATCCATTGGCTGATATGCCAGGAGAGTAATCTGAAAAGCAGAAAGGTAGTGAAAATATGAAAAGAATAACATCTTTAATATTAGCAATTATATTTTTAGTTTCTAGTAATGCAGCTATATATGGAGTAGAAACTGATCAATCAGCAGATCGTAGCGGATTTGTAGATCAATATATAAGTAAAATGCAGACAATAGAAGAACTTAGAACACAAACAGAAGCAGCAAGAAATGAAAACAATACAATTGTTAAAGAAATAAAATTATTAACTAATGAATTAAACAGAACTAGTATAGAGGGTAAAATAGATCAGATTAAAGTAATACATCAAACTAATAAAGATCTGTTAGCTCAAGCAAAAACATATGGAAGTCAAAGAACAGTTTTGAGAGAGCAATGGCAAAATGCAATAAAAAACAGAAATACAGAAGAAATCACTGCTACTAAAAATAAAATTACTGAATATACGAAAAAGGTTGAAGATATTAGAACTGAAATAAAGAAAAACCAGGAAACGATTAGTCCCCTAATAGTTGAAGTTAAAGCATATAGAGATGCTAATAAAGCTCAAATAGAACAATTAAAACCATTATTTGTACAGACTTCAACAATTCAAAAGAAAATAGCAAATGAAATAATTGCTAAAGATAAGTTATGGCAGGATTTTTCAGCTTACGTTAAAGAAAAAAACTATGATCAAGCTTTAATAATAATGGATAGCATTATATCAGCGAAGCAAGCTATATTAGCAGATATACAAGCAAAAAACTTAATTTTAAATGAAATACTTACTATACAAAAAAACAAACAATAAAAGTAAAAGATAAGATGTTAGATAATAATGTCTTATCTTTTTGTAGTTAAATAAATATATAAATACAGTTGATTTCACATAGTATATATGATACAATTGATAATATAAAGGGGAGTGTATTTATGAGAATATTAAAAGATTTCAAGATACCTGATTTTAAGATTCCAAAGTTTAAAATGCCCGGAATATTAAACATCGAAGAGCTTAAAATAGAACATGAAAAATTAAAAGAAAAAAAAGAGTTTAAATATAATGATGTTAAGAGATATAGTACAATACAAGAAATGTTTGATGAAGTAACAGAGAAGTTTAAGGATAAAGTATGTATATTAGAAAAGTTTGATCATAAAGATGAATATACTGAGATATTTTATTCTAAATTTAGAGAAGATGTAATAGGATTTGGTACAGGACTTACTAATTTATTTGACTTAAAAGATAAAAGAGTTGTTATAATTGGTGAAAACACATATAATTGGTACGTTTCATATATGGCTCTTTTATGTGGTGGTATTATTGCAGTACCAGTAGATAAAGAACTACCAGCCAATGAAATTGAAAATGTTATTAAAAGAAGTAATGCTTCAGCTGTAATTTATTCACCACGCAAAAAAGAAGTCATAGATAAATGCAAAATCAATATACAGGATGTATCTTATTTTATTGAGATGTATTCTGATAAAGAGTTAATTGAAAATGACGTTGGTTTTAATTACGTTACTAATATCGGTAAACAGTTATACAAAAGTGGAAACAATACGTTACTTTCTACTAAAATAGATCCTGCTGAATTTAAAGTTTTGTTATTTACTTCAGGTACAACTTCTAATTCTAAAGGCGTTATGTTATGCAACAGAAATTTAGCTGATAATATATATGGTTCTTTATCTTATGTTACAATTCATAGCAAAGATAGATTATTTTCTATATTACCATTACATCATACATATGAGTCTACAATAGGATTTTTAGTACCTGTATCTGTCGGTGCATCTATAGCAGTATGCGAAGGGTTAAAATATATTGTACAAAACCTTAAAGAAACAAAACCTACAGTAATGCTTGCAGTACCTCTACTTGTTGAAAACTTGTATAAAAAAATAACAGCAGGTATTAAAAAGAGCAAAAAAGAAGGCATAGTAAACTCGATGATACATGTAACGAATGCTTTAAAGTCAGTAAATATAGATATAAAAAGAAAAGTATTTAGTGAAATATATGATAATTTAGGCGGAAATATCAGAATAATAGTAAGTGCCGCAGCGCCTATTGATGCAAAAATAGGTAAATGGGTAGAAGATATTGGTATAACATTTTTACAAGGTTATGGATTAACTGAGACTGCTCCAATAGCTGCACTTACGCCTGAAATTAAACCTAAAGTTGGATCTGCAGGTATTGCAGTACCTTGTGCTCAAATTAGTATTATGAATCCAAATGAAAATGGCGAAGGTGAAATATTAATTAAAAGTACTACATTAATGCTTGGATATTATGAAGATGAAGCGGCTACAAAAGATGTTATAGTGGATGGATGGTTTTATTCTGGAGATATTGGATATATTGATGATGAAGGATATTTATATATAACAGGTAGATGTAAAAATGTTATAGTAACGCGTAATGGTAAAAATATATATCCAGAGGAATTAGAAATAATGTTAGCTAAAATACCATATATAAAGGAATGTATGGTCTATGGAATAGAAGATGGAGATAAAGATAACTTGAAAATAGCCGTAAAAGTTATAGTAAATGACGAATATATTGCGCAGCATCATAGCACACCACTATCAAAAGAAGAAATACACGATATAATATGGAATGCTATAAAAGCACTGAATAGGACACTTACATCATACAAGGCAATAAAACATTTAGAAATAAAAGATGATGAATTTGAAAAAACTACCACACTAAAAATAAAGAGATTTGCAGAATTAAAAAAAGATGAAGAAAAGAAAAAATCGATAAAAAATTAATATATTATTTGGAAAATATTATATTATAATATCTAAAAACAATGTTTTTTTGTATAAAACATTGTTTTTTTATGCCAAATAGTATATAATAGGGTTTGTGGGTGATATTAATGAATAAAATGTTCATAGTTATTACAATAGCAATAATTGTTACATTAATTATTGTGATATCGGTTTCATATATAATCACAGAAAATAGTAATTTAGGAGATGAGAATAAAGATATTATTGAAAGTGATTTATTGAACAATACCGTAGAAAATAAAGATGTTGATGTATATAAAGATGAATATAAAAACATAAACATCAATAGTCAACTTGTCAAAGAAATATTTGATTTTGTACCTAAATATCTTCAAAATAGTGCAAATAAAATGTCAGATGAGTATATGATATATTCAGCTATTTGTAATTTAGAGAAAGAGCAAAAGGCTCCTATTAACTATACAATTGGCGGAGGTGAATTTCCTGGTTATAAATCAGAATTAGTTCAAGAAGAAGCAAAAAAACTATTCGGGCCTAGTATTAAAATAGTAAAAAAAGATAAATATGAACTTCCTATAGGGTATAGTAGTGAAAATGATGTTTTTTGTAAATTTTCGATGGGATTTGGTTCAACTGAAGAATTTCAAGTGATAAAAGAACTAAAAGAAAACAACAAAACTTATAAACTTACTATTTATGCGTTAAATGTTGAATATGACATAGCGGATTTAAATCATGTGTTTATATTAACAAAAAATACATTTAAATTATTTGCAAGCAAAGAAACAAATCAAGACATTATAAGAAATAGTATGAAAGAATACATATTGAATGGTATAGAATTAGATGCTACACCTGTTGCAAACCAGTATAAAAACGAATTACCTTTAATAGAATATGAATTAGAGAAGTTAGATGATAGAGGAACAAAATACTTTATCAAGAATATTAAACTTATTATTGATTAATTAGGAGGGTTTTATGCAAAAAATAGAAAAAATGGAAACCTTAAAAGATTTTATATTAAATAGATGTGAAATTTTTAAAGATAAGATAGCTATCGTTGAAAGAAATAAAAAAACCAATAAATTTGATGAAATAAAATACAAACAGATCAAGGAAGATGTACTTAATCTTGGAACTGCGATGTTCAATAAATTTAAACTACAAGATGAAAAGGTAGCCGTTATAGGTGAAAACAGTTATAAATGGTTTGTAACTTACATGGCTACTGTATGTGGAATAGGAATAATTGTTCCTCTAGATAAAGAACTACCTTCAAATGAGATATTGAATTTATTGAATAGATCTAAAGCAAAATGTATTGTATATTCTAGTAAGAGAAAAGAAATAATAGATGGATTAAGAGAAAATTTACCTAAAGATATGATATATATTGAAATGGATAAAGATAAATCAGACGACGAATCTATTTCGTTTGACGAGTTATTATTAGAAGGTAAAGAGTTAATTGATACTGGAAATCACGAATATATCGATAAAACAATAGATCCAAATGAATTTAAAATACTATTGTTTACATCTGGAACAACTTCAAACTCAAAAGGTGTTATGTTATCACATAATAACATAACTAGTAATATTAATTCTATTGCTTATTCATATAGAGAACAAACTAGACTTAGATTTTTATCTTTCTTACCAATGCATCATACATATGAATTTACGGTAACCTATCTATCTGTTCTAAGTGAAGGTGGTAGTGTTGGAATATGTGAGGGATTGAGATATATAATTCAAAATTTAACAGATATGAAACCCGATTGTATAACATGTGTTCCATTACTTGTAGACAATATAAAAAAGAAAATACAAAAAACAATAAAAAAAGAAAACAAACAAGGACTTGTTGATACAGTTGTCAATATGACTTCGCTTCTAGGTGGAGCAAAAACTGTAGCAAGAAGAAAAATATTTAAGAAAATACATGATAACTTAGGTGGAAATTTAAAATACATACTAGTAGGAGCAGCACCAACTGATAAAGAAACTATTGATGTAATGGAAGGTTTTGGTTTTGTTATGCTACAAGGATATGGACTTACAGAAACTTCACCTCTTGTGGCAGGAACATTAGTTAAAAATAGAAAAGCTGGTACTGTTGGAACAGCTATTAAAAACGTAGAAATACGAATTGATCTAAAAGAGGATGAAATAGAAAACTCTGGGGAAATAATGGTTAAAGGACCAAATGTCATGCTTGGATATTATGAAAACGAAGAAGAAACTAAAAAAGTTCTTAAAAAGGGTTGGTTTTATACTGGTGATATTGGATATTTTGATAACCAAGGAAATTTAGTTATATCAGGAAGAACAAAAAATGTAATAGTAACACAAAACGGAAAAAATATATATCCAGAAGAACTAGAAATATTCATAAATAAAATACCACTTGTTTCTGAATCTATGGTATATGGCTATGAAGATCCTGAAAATGGTTTAGAAGTAGCTGCTAAAGTTACGTTAGATGAAGAGTTCATAGAAGAAACGTACACATCTAATAGACCTTCAGACGAACAATTACACGAAACAATATGGGAAGAGATAAAAAAGATTAATAGAAAATTAGTACCATATAAGGCGGTTAGAAAACTCGAAATAAAAAACGAACAATTTGAAAAAACAACAACTATGAAAATAAAAAGATTTGCAGAAATGAATAAAAATCAAAGCAAATAAAGCAAAAAAAACATTATGGATATGTCTATAATGTTTTTTTTATACTAATTTATATAATATATTATCAAAATGGTTTGAAATACTTGAAAAATAAATTTGAATGATATATAATCTCTTTAAACAACGCATTATATACATATTATTAATGACATACAATATTGTCGTATAATATGTTAAAAGATAAAAACAAACATTGGTTTTAAAAAAGTTGCTGTTTTTTAAAGTTTTTTTAAGAAAAGTATTGACAAAGGATTTTTTAGATAGTATAATAACTTCAAACAAACGTTTGAGTATCTTAAGGAGGATAATATGATTTCAGAAGAAAAAAAGAAAGCACTCGATATAGCAATGTCGCAAATTGAAAAAAATTTTGGTAGAGGTTCAGTTATGAAACTTGGTGAAGTTTCAAATGTAAGTATTGATTCTATTCCTAGTGGAGCACTTAGTTTAGATATAGCACTTGGCATAGGTGGTTACCCAAAAGGTAGAGTTATAGAAATATTCGGACCAGAATCATCTGGTAAGACAACAGTTGCACTACATGCAATTGCTGAAGCACAAAAATTGGGCGGCGTAGCTGCATTTATTGATGCGGAACATGCATTAGATCCTGTATATGCAAAAAAATTAGGTGTTGATGTTGATAATCTAGTAGTATCACAACCAGATACTGGTGAACAAGCTTTAGAGATTACAGAACAATTAATACGTAGTGGAGCAGTAGATATTATAACAATAGATTCAGTTGCAGCACTTGTACCAAAAGCTGAAATTGATGGTGAAATGGGAGATAGTCACATTGGTTTACAAGCAAGACTTATGTCACAAGCATTAAGAAAATTAACTGGAGTAATTAGCAAGTCGAAAACAGTAGTTATATTTATAAATCAACTACGTGAAAAAGTAGGCGTTATGTATGGAAGTCCTGAAACTACTCCTGGTGGTAGAGCTCTTAAATTTTATTCATCTATTAGATTAGATATAAGAAAACAAGAAGCAATAAAAATTAATGGTGAAGTTATGGGAACAAGAACAAAAGTTAAAGTAGTTAAAAACAAGGTTGCACCACCATTTAGAGAAGCAGAATTTGATATCGTTTATGGTGAAGGTATATCAAATGAGGGATGTGTTTTAGATTTAGCAGCTACTTTAGACATTGTTAATAAGAGTGGTTCTTGGTTTGCATATAATGGCCAAAAAATTGGTCAAGGAAGAGAAAATGCTAAACAATTCTTTAAAGACAATCCTTTAATGATGAAAGAAGTAGAAAAAAGAGTAAGAGATAATTTTGATAAAGCATTCGAAAAAAGCATGGGTGAGATACCTGAAGCTGGTGCTTTAGATGAACAAGAAACATTAAGTGAAGAAATAAGTGGATAGTATGAATTTTGAAGAAGCAAAATTTAAAGCAGTAAAATATCTAGGAATATCCAAAAAAACTGAGCAAGAGGTTATACTGAAACTTAAAAGATTGGATGTAGATGAGGCTATAATAGATAAAGTAATTAGATACCTGGCTGAGTATGGATATATTAACGACTCAGATTATGTAGATTCTTACATCAGGCAAAATGAAAGAATGCTTAAATATTCAATATATGAGATTACAGAAAAATTGAAAGTTAAAGGTATTAAAAAGGATATTTTAGAGGATAGGCTGGATTCGTTAGCTTCGAGCGAATACGAAAAAAAAATAATTAAAAAGATAATTATTGCGAAATCTAAAACGGTAGACGAATATAAAATAAAACAATATCTATACAGAAGAGGTTTTAAAAACTTTTAAATACAAAGGAGAATTAAATATGTCAGATACACCAACTATTCACAATAATGCAAACTATGGAGATATAGCAAAAATTGTTCTTATGCCAGGTGACCCATTACGAGCTAAATTTATTGCGGATAAATATTTAGAAAATGTGGTTTGCTTTAATGAACTAAGAGGAATGCTAGGATTTACAGGAGTTTATAAAGGAAAAAAAGTTTCTGTTATGGGCAGCGGTATGGGTATGCCTAGTATGGGTATATATTCATATGAACTATTTAAATTCTACGGAGTTGAAAAAATTATAAGAATTGGATCTTGTGGAGCATATTCAGAAGAGTTAGAGTTACTAGATACAGTTCTTGTAAATAATGCATATAGTGAGAGTACATTTGCATTGACTTTTAGCGGTTGTACAGATAAAGTGATGAAATCATCAAGTGAACTAACAGATTTGATTTATAATGTCTCAGATAGACTAAATATTAAGGTTAAAAGGGGAACAATTCTTACAAGTGATGGTTTCGACTATTATATAGACGTAAAGTCACTATTAAATAGAATCCCAAAAGATATAAACTGTATATGTGCAGATATGGAGTGTTTTGGTCTATTTCATGTAGCAAATATATTAAATAAAGAAGCAGCATGTCTTTTGTCAGTTGTAGATTCACACGCAAAAAAGACACTGGTATCATCAAAAGATAGGGAAAATTCACTAAAAAATATGATAGAGATTGCTCTAGAATCAATATTAGAGTAATATAAGGAAATAATATGAAAGAAAAAATTTTAAATAATAATGATGATTATAATGTAGTTATAGATAATTTTGAAGGTCCTTTAGACCTACTTCTATTTCTTATTTCTAAAAATAAGATGAATATATTTGACATTTCACTTAGTGATTTAACTGATAAATATATCCAATATCTTAGTGAAATATCAGATTTAAATCTTGATATTGCGAGTAGTTTTGTAGTTATGGCATCGACTTTACTTGATATTAAATCTAAAAAACTTCTTCCTGAATTAGAAGAAAAAACCGAAGATGAATTAACTGAAGAAGATATTATATCAAGAATTATAGAATATAAAAAATATAAAGAAATTAGTGAAACTATTAATAATATGTATCAGTCAAATTTTGGTACATTTGATAAGCCTATGGAAAAAATTAAATTTATAAAATTAATTCAGTATACTGGTGAAAATTTTAAAAAGAATGAAATATATAACGTATATAGTGAAATTTTAAATAGAAATATTAATAAAGTAAATGTAAATGCTAAAGAGATTGAAAAATTAGCTTTATACGAAAAAATAACTGTTAAAGATAAAGCAAATCAAATAATAACATATTTAGAAAAAAATGAATGCCTTGTGTTTAATAAATTATTTAATGTTGAAGTGATCGACAATTTAGAAGTTGTCACAGCTTTTTTAGGTACACTAGAACTCACAAAATTAAAACAAATATATGTAAATCAAAAAGAACTGTTTTCTGATATATATATTACGAAAAATAGCAATACAACAGTTAAATACGACTTATCAACTATATCCGAATAATTTAAAAAACACAAAATTCAAACAATAAAGTTTGATTTTTGTGTTTTTTTATGATTTTTGGTATATGCTATTGAATTTAATTTTTTTTTGTGATAATATATATCCAATAAAGGGGATAGAACAATGACTGATAGAAAAACAATTTTAATTTTAATTACAATAGTATCGGTAGTAATTATACTAATTGCGATATTAATGATTATTTATAGAACTCCATCAAATGGAGGAAAAAATAATAGTCAAACTGAACAAAATAATTTGTATTTTGTTACTGAAAACAAAGAAACCGGTTATGGTATATCGAAAACAGATGGTTCTGTTGTATTAAAACCAGAATATTCACAAATAGCAAGAGTAGACGACTCTGTTTATTTAAAATCAAAGAATGACAGTTATTTATTTTTCTTAAGTGATGGCAAAAGTGTTAGTTTGGGTGGAAAAGAATCTGAAGTATATTTTGCGTATGATAAAGATGAAAAAATGTTACCATATTATATACTAAGATATGGCGAATCAGAGCAAACTAGTATATATAGAATATTTAATAATAAAGGAATAAGACATGATACAAAAGACTTTTCAACTTTAAATGATGCATACAAGTTTTTGAATGCTAAGGAAGTATTTAAAGCTGTTGTTGCGCCTACAAATATAACTAGCTTATATAATGTTATATCAACTCTTAATTATCCAACAAGCGAAGGTAAGACACAATATGTTGTAACTAAAATAGAAAATAAAGAAGGTTTGCAGGGATTAGTTGATGAATCAGGCAGAATAATATTAGAACCTACATATAAAAAAATATCATCGATTCAAGGTTCTATAAACGGATTAAAAGCTGAGACAGAAGATAAAACATTTATATTGCTAGTTTCAGAGAAATTAATAGAAGTTGAATCTGGATTTGAGTTTCAAACTTCAAATACATATGTAATGCAAAAAAGAGGAAATACAGTAAATAAAATATATAATTTATTTGGTGAAGTTGTTGTTGACGGAATTTATAATGTTAATGAAGATTTAACACCATTAAATTTAAAAACAGGAATATCATACATGTTAGTTCAAGAAAAAGTTGGTACATTTTCTTTATATAATATAACTAACAACAAAAAAGTTGATAATGAATATACAGATGTAATATTGGAGTATATACCAAGTTATTTACCGGGTACTAAAAATACAGCATTTATGTATAAAAATAACCAAAATTATTACGCAGTTGATTTAGATAATTTAAAGTCATATAAAATGAATGTAACTTCTGCAATATTATCACCTCTTGATTTAGGTATTATTTATAAAGCTAAATAACAAGAAAAGTATTGCATATATATTTCGAGTATATTACAGTTATATTAAAATACAAAAAAAAAGCATAAAACTTACTCAATTTAATTGAAAAAATAGTCGAAATATGATAAATTATATATACAATGAAAAGAGGCAATTATGGGTAAAACAGTTTTACTTGCGATGAGTGGAGGAGTTGACAGTACATACGCATTAATATCGTTAATTAAACAAGGATATGAAATCACAGGAGTTACGTTTAAAATAAATGATAATGCTAATACTATTAAATCTATAGAGGATGCTGTTAAGACTGCTGAGATGTTTAATATTAAGCACCTAGTAATTGATTACACAGATATTTTTAAAAAAGAAGTAACTGAATATTTTATTAATACCTATAAGCTTGGTAAAACACCGAACCCGTGTGTGATTTGCAATAAAGAAATTAAATTTGGACAACTTGATAATCTAAGAAAAAAATTAAATTTGGATTATATTGCAACTGGTCATTATGCAAATATTGAAGTCGTAAATGGAATGTTTTATATAAAGAAGGCTTTAAACAAGAAAAAAGATCAATCATATTTTTTAAATCAAATTTCACCAGATATATTGAAGTTTTGTATATTTCCGTTGGGAAATGTGCAAACAAAAGAGTATGTTAGACGAGTTTTAGCAGATAATAATATAGAAATTTCAAATAAAAAAGATAGTCAAGAAATTTGTTTTATTGAAGATAATGATTGTGTCAAATTTCTAAAAGAATATATACCGGAGAATGAGGGAATAATAAAGGATACTACTAATAAATTTTTAGGTAAACATAAAGGAATATCTTTTTATACAGTTGGACAAAGACGTGGGTTAGGTATTTCGAATAGTAAGCCTTTATTTATTAAGAAGTTAGATAAAAATAATAATGAGATAATAGTTGCAGAAGAAACTGATTTATATGTTAATAATGTTACTATTAAAAACATAAATATATTTGCACCTGAGTTTTTAAATTGTAAGTTATTTGGAAAAATTAGATATAGCAGTAATGAGTATGAAATTGAAAACTTACAATTTGTTAATGAATTTGTAAATATAAAATTTAAGGAAAAACAGAAAAGTGTAACGCCAGGACAGTATTTAGTAGCATACTACAATGAATATCTAGTTTTTGGTGGAGAAATAACATAAGAAAAATGTTTAGTAAAGGAGCGTATTATGACTAATTGTTTGGGAATATATTTTGATGAAAATATTGTTAAATATGCAAAGCTTATCAAAAATAATGCTGGAACTATAGAAATAAAAGAGCATGGTATTAGATTCGTAAAGACAACATTAAAAGAAACGTTAGAAAAAGTAGTAAATGATACAAATAGCGCTAAAGATGTTGCTATAGTTATAAGTGCTCCTAAAGTTGAATATTATGCCTTTCAAGCATTTAAACAAATTTCAAATAGTGATCTTCAAAATGTAATAAAACTTGAGTTTGAAGATTGGTGTGAGAAAAATGTTCTTTTACCTGATAATCTTACATATGTATATACATTGCCTAGTAATATTGTAGGCGATTACCGTAGAGGACTTATGGGTATATGCGATAAGAAACTTATCGCAAAACATTCGAAAATTGGTGATTCAAACGTTGTATCAATGTATCCTACAGAATTATTATTACCTTCGAATGTACCAGAAGAAGAAAAGAATTTCATATTAATTAATATGGATGAAAATTTAACTTTAACAACAGTTATAAATGGTAAAATTACTTATACATCGATTTTTGAAATTGGTATGAAACAAGTTTTTGAAAAATTTATAGATGTTTTAGGTTCATATGAAAAAGCATACGAAGCTTGTAAACAACTTAATGTATTTTCAGATGTTGAATCGGATACAAACAAAGTTAAATTAGAAGAAATTGTTGAACCTATACTTCAAGAAATTTTACATAATGTTACCGAAGATGTTAATAAAAATAAAAGTGCAATAACAAAAATTTACGTTGCAGGTTCAGGAATACTATTTACTAATATTGATACTTTATTTACAGAATATTTTGGCATAAGATGTGAGATTTTAAAACCAAAATTTATTTCAGATGTTGGTGGAGTAAGAAATATTGCAGAGACTTTAGAAGTATTACCTGCTATTGCACTAGCTAAAGAGTATCTTATACCAACTACAACTGATTTAGAGTTTATTCAAAAAACTATCGTAAAAGAAGGTTTTTTCAAAAAACTATTTGGTAAGAAAAAAGTAGATGATAAAGAGAAAAAAATTAAAAAAGAAAAAGCAAAAGAAAAAGAGAATGAAAAACTTGAAAAGAAGTTTAATCTTTATATGTTGCCAGAATTTACTGCTAATAAAGCTGCAGAATATTTGGTATATCCAATAATTATATGTTCATTAGCATTAATATCTTATTATGTATTTTCTAATATGTATATGAATCAAGTAACAAAAATGAAAAATGATTTAAATACAGAAATTGGTAAATATGATAAGATGCTAGTTTCTGCTAAATCAGATAAGAATTTAATAGATACTGCTTCTAATCAATATAAAACTATAAATGATCAAGTTGACGCTATTAAAAAACAGATTGAAGCTCATCAAATAGGTAAGTATTCAACATATAATGTTGCTGCTTTTACACAAAAATTAATAAAAGTAATACCTAAAAATGTACAATTAAAAACTATATCATCTGATGATAACAAAAAAGTTAAAATTGTTGCTCAGTCTGATCAATATCAAAATTTGGGATATTTTGTAGCTAATCTTAGATTACAACCAGATATATTAACTAATATAGTAATAAACAATATAAATAATGGAAGTATTGTAACTATAGAAATTGGTGGTGATTTACCATGATGAATATTAAAAAAGTTTTAATTATTGAAATAATTGCTGTTGTAGTAATTATTGGATTAATAGCAAGTATATTTTTTATTGATTTAGATTTAGGCATATTTAAAGTTGTTTCAAAAAATACTTTAATGGCACAATATGATTCAATAAAGGTTTTGGATACAAAACTTGTAAATGCAAAAACTAGTTATGATACTAGTATAAAAAGTCTTGAAACATCAAAATCTGATTTTAAAAAGCAAAAAGATCAATATGATGCAATAACAGACGAAACAATTGCTATAATTAAAGAAGCTACTACTGATGAAAAATATAATATTGAATATATGTGGATTAAATTAGGAAACTATGCGAAATCTAATAATTTAACATTATCATTAGTAGAACCAGGTGGAACAGAGCAAGCAGCAAGTACAACAACGGGTACAACACCTGCAGCAACAAGTACGACTACTAGCACGACTACTACACCAACGACACCAACAACTGGTGCAACTTCAACATCATCTGGAAGTGAGTTTACTATAAAAGTAAAAGGTAATTACATAAATGTTTCAGATTTTATATTTGAACTTGAAAATGATGATGAACTAAGATTTAAATTAGATAAAATAAAAATGGAATATGCAGGTAGTAATGAAATAACTGCTACATTTGCTGTAAAAAACCTAAAATTCATAAAGTAGTTAAGGAGGTAGAAAATGGTTAAGAAATATATTTTAACTTTTAGTATTTCAGTATTAGTATTATTTTCAGTATGCATTATATTGCTTATGATAATGATACCACAACAGCAAGTTTCAATTGCTGGTTCAGTACAGAACTATGAGGAGATTAATAGTAGTGATTACCAATTCGTACAAACAAAGGATATAAGTCAAGATTCATTGGTAAAAGAATATACGATTACTAGCGCTGATTTATTAACATTTAAAAAATATAATCAGTACACAACTGGAAATTCTGATCCATTTACACCTGCTAGTGAGTTAGAAACTACAGCCAATAATGGTGGTACAACTAACACAAATACTAATACAACTAATAGTAATGGAGGGGTTCCTAATCCAACTTCTACAAATAAATAAGGTGGGAAAATGAAAAAAGAAAAATTGAAAACAATAGTTATTTTTATTTTAATATTTACCACTATTGTATTGGTTATAATGTATATATTAAAATTCAGTGATAGTTCAAATATTACCAAATTAATAAAAGATTCAATTGTTGCACAATCAAATATTTCTGAATATATAGGTAAAACTAAATCAGACACATTCGATATATATACAACTGAACAATTACTGATTGGTAGTACTGATATAGAAAATATAGATACAACTAGAATAAAAGATAATCAAGATAAGGATTTATTACAAATTGTGAACATTAAAGATAAAGTATCACTTAAGGATTCTAAATTTTACAAAATAAATCTAGATAACTTTAAAAAAATGTTTGATATAGACTTGTACCAAGGAAATGGAATTACATGGTATATAGCGAGTACAGGAGATATCAAAGTTAATTATATAACTAAGCCTACATGGTGGAATCAAGAATTAGACATTATATATGTAGGAAATTAAATTTTGGTTAAGACATTAAAAATGTTTTAATATATACTATTTGAGGAGGTGAATTTTATGATAAACAAAAAACAAGGTATTTCTTTAATAGTACTAGTTATAACAATAATAGTTATAATTATACTAGCAGGTGCAGTAATTTTATCATTGTCTGCTAATAATCCAATACAAAAAGCAAGTGATGCAAAAGTGGCTTCTAATACAGCTGAAGTACAAGCTGCAGTAACTTTATACCTAGCTAAATTAATGGCTGAAGGTCAAGGAGCAGCAACTATAGGACCAAATGCATCACCACTTACTAACACTTTTGCTACTGCTACAATAACAATAGGAACAACTGTTGTTACTGGTATCGATAGTACTAAGTTAGGAATGACTTTACCAACAGGAAACTTTTTTATAAGTGATGCTGGTGTAGTAACATTTACACCGTAATAAATTCAATATATGTAAAATAAATAAGGGGGGTGAATTTTTATGAAAAAAGGTATTTCATTAATAGTTTTAGTTATAACAATAATTGTTATAATAATATTAGCGGGAGCAGTAATTCTGTCTCTATCTTCTAATAATCCAATAAAACAAGCAACTAATGCAAAAACAGCTTCTAATCAAGCTGAAGTACAAGCAGCAGTAACTATGTATTTAGCTAAAATAATGGCTGTAGGTCAGGACAAAGCAACTATAACTGGAACAGCAATAAACGCAACAAATACTGGTTCAGCAACAGTTACAGCAGGAACACAAATTAATCAACCTATATCTTTCGAATCATTACAAATAGCAATGCCAACAGGAACTTGGACAATAGATGCTAATGGTCTTGTTGATGATGGTATAACACCATTAACATAAATGACTTTGTTTATAATGGTTTAAATACCACTATAGTTTAAAATTTCGAAAAATATGTAAAATAACTTAGGAGGTAATTATACATGAAAAAAGGTATATCATTAATAGTTTTAGTTATAACAATAATTGTTATAATAATATTAGCAGGAGCAGTAATTCTGTCTCTATCAGCTAACAATCCAATTGCTCAAGCATCTGCAGCAAAAAACGCTTCTAATAAAGCTGAAGTACAAGCAGCAGTAACTTTATATTTATCTAGAATAATGGCTGAAGGTGGAGATGTTGCAACTATAACTGGAACAGCTATAGATCAACTAGCAGCTACTTCAGCAACTGTTGTTGCTGGAACTGCAAGCGGTGCTATATGTTTCAATAATTTAAGTATGACAAAACCAACAGGAACTTGGACAATAGATGGTACTTCTGGTGTTGTTAGTGTAACTGGTCAATAGTTTTCAAACTATAATTTAATAATATAAATATACAATTTGGTTATAAGGCCATATTCAAAATTAATTGTTTATGTCCTTATACCAATATGTATATATTTTAGAATATATTAATGGTATATTGTAAAATGTATATATTACCAAGGAATTACTTAATATTAAACATTTCAATTTAAGGAACACATAATATCTGACCCTTCATATTAGCTGGTCAATAGTAATATAATAATTTCATAAAAAATTTAGGGGGGTGAATTTTTATGAAAAACGGTATTTCTTTAATAGTTTTAGTTGTGACTATAATTGTTATAATAATATTAGCAGGATCAGTGATCTTATCTTTATCTACTAACAATCCAATTGCACAGGCTACAATGGCAAGAAACAGTTCTGATTTAATTGATGTACAATCTGCAGTAACTATGTATCTATCTAATTTAATGGCTGTAGGTAAAGGAGAACAAGTAATAGTTGGAAATCAAATAAACCAGACAACTACTGGTTCAGCAACTGTTACAGCAGGAACAGAAGCTGGTGTTATCTGTTTTGATAATTTAGCATTAACAAAACCAGTAGGAACTTGGACAGTAGATGCTAATGGTAAAGTTAGTGTAGTTCTTCCGTAGTTTTTAAAGTAAAATATAATAATATAAATATACAATTTGGTTTAGGGACATATACGGAAAATACTTGTGTATGTCCTTTATACCAATATATATATTTTAGAATGTATTTATGATACATTGTAAAATGTATATATTAAAAAGGGGTGATTTCGTGCTAAATTGGTTAGAAATTTATATAACATTTAATGTTTTCATTATTGGAACCCTATTTGGTAGTTTTTTCACACTTGCTACATATAGAATTCCGAGAAAACAGGACATAGTTTTCAAAAGATCATATTGTCCAAATTGTCGACATGAATTGGGATTTTTTGATCTTATACCAGTTTTAAGTTATATATTTGTTGGTGGAAAATGTAAATATTGCAAGCAAAAAATAAGCATTAGATATCCATTGTTTGAACTATCAAACGGATTAGTATTTGTTTGTGTATATCTATTATTTGGATTCAGTTTATATTTCTTTGTAATATGCGCATTATATGTGTACATGTTTCTATTAACTGGTTGTTATATTATGAATAAAAAGATGATTAAAGCAAAAATAATAAAATTAAAAAACATGGAATATGTAAACTCAAAGAGTGGAGTGTTTATAGTTGAAATAGCTATTGCATTTGCATTATTTGTAATTTTCATTACATCTTCATACATAACTTCTAGAAATTATATAAATCAAAGTATATATTCTGTTGCAAGGAGTAATGCAGTAACAGCTTGTGCAAAAAACGTTGAAATTGCTTTAGGTACAAATTATGATGCACTTAATTCATTTGTTGCTTCTGAAACTGTTGATGGAATAGTGTATACAACTAATATATCAGTGTATAAATATTCAGATGAATATACAAATAAGAAAGATTACATAAAGAAAGTAAACGCTAAAGTTGAATATATGGTAGACGGTAAATCTTTCGATTTTGAAATCAATACTTTAAAAAAGAAGGTGATTTGATAATATGAAAAAAGGGTTTACACTAGTGTCATTAGTTTTATACGTAATGTTATTCTTTACATTTACTGTATTTGCTACTGCAATTAGTACTAATTTAAATCATGAACTATTATCTGAAAAAGGTAGAGTCATAGTAAATGAAAGTTATATAAAATTGTATACTAACCTAATAAACAGCGCTAAAAGAAGTCATTCGGTTGATGTTATCGAAAATAAAATAATGTTTTCCAATGGTGATACATACGAGTATAATTTAGATAATAAAGAAATTTCTAAAAATTCTGGTAATCTTGTATACAATACGGAAAGTTATGCTGTAACTAATTTAGCAGATATATTAAGTGTTTCAAATAATATTAACGATATTGATTTAGTAAAATGCTTTAGTATAAATGTATCTTTTAAAAAATATAACGAAACAATTACTAAGGATATTGTTATTACGGTGGGAGATGAACTATATGAGTAAATTTAGTAGTAAATCAAGAGGATCAGGTATTTTAATAGTTATTTTATCTGCAATAACATTTTCTATTTATACTTCATCTACTTATATCGAACAGCAACATTTTAATATAATGGAAAAAAAATATGAGAATAATCTAGTTCAATATTATGGGAAAGATAATGAAAATATAGATGAAATATATGAACAATTATTGATAATTAACAAGTTTAATGAAAATAATTTTTAAATATAAGGAGGAAACTATATGTTTGAAAGCGTTAAAGCCAGAAAAAATCCGATAGGATTAGAATTTATTAAGCAGGGTCTGCTTACAGATGTTCAAGTTACGAGAGTATTAGAGTATCAAAAAGATCATAGAGATTTGAAATTTGGTGAAATTGTAGATATTCTAGACATGTGTGAAAAAACACAGTTACTTGATATATTATCAAATAAACTTCAATTCGAAGGAGTAATGTTAGATGGTAAATTAGATGTTACACCTGTTGATTATCTGCCAAGAGACATAATTATAAATTATAGAGCATTACCTTTTAAATTAGATGGCAATACTCTAAGTGTAGCTTTTGCGGATGTACAAAATGTACAAAAAGTAAAAGAAATTGAATTAATGTTAATGAATGCTGGATATGAAATGCAGATATATGTAACATTATATACATCAATAATGAAACAAATTGGAGATGTAAGAACTGTTGAAAATAAATTTGTTGATAAAGAGGAAAAAGATACATCTAAACTTATTGACAATATTATAATGACTGCTATAAGTAAAAGAGCAAGTGATATTCACGTTGAACCTCTAGCAGACAAAATAAGAATAAGATTTAGAATTGATGGCGAACTGATAACTGCTACAGAATTACCAAAGGATAGGCAAGCAATCGTTACAGGTAGAATAAAATCTATTGCAAATATGCATCAAGAAATTACTTATGATCAAGATGGTAGTATAAATACTTACGAAAACTTTAGTATTCGTGTATCTTCACAAAAAAATGTTAATGGTGAAAAATTTGTACTTAGATTTTTAAAAAGAAATGCAAATTTAAGGACATTAGAAGAACTAGGATTTCCTCAAGATAAAGAACTAATTTCAAAAGCTTTTGATAAGAGAAATAGTTTGATTCTTATTTGTGCACCTACAGGTGAGGGTAAAACTACTACGTTATATAGTGCACTAGACTTTTTAAATAAACCAGAAATAAATATAATTTCAATAGAAAATCCTGTTGAAATGAGAATGACTGGTATTAACCAAGTAGAAATAGGACCAAATATAACGTTCGCATCTGCACTTAGAACCGTTTTAAGACAAGATCCTGATATTATATTAGTTGGTGAAATAAGAGATCAAGAAACGGCTGCAATCGCTGTAGAAGCTGGTCAGACAGGACATTTGGTATTAGCTACAATACATACTATCGATGCTATAGAAGCGATTACTAGAATAAAGAAAATGGGAATATCAAGTTATGATGTTTCGGCAACTCTTGTAACAACAATATCACAAAGACTAATCAGAAAATTATGTGAAAAATGTAAAAGACATCATATATTAACTGAAGATGAAAGAAAATATATTACTAGAATAGAAAAAAATACAGGTGAAAAATTTGAAGTTGATGAAACATTATTATGTGAATCAGTAGGATGTCAGTATTGTAATGGTATAGGATATTATGAGAGAATTGGTGCATTTGAAATTCTTTGTATTAATGAAGAATTAAAGGATATGATTTCAGAAGGAGCATCAACTATTGATATAAGAAAGTATGCTAAAGAAAATACAAGTTATAGACCTCTAATCGTTGATGGTATAAAAAAGGTATTACTTGGAATAACAACAATAGATGAATTAAAAAGAAAAATTATAGTTTAACAACTTAAGGAGAATAATATGGATTTATTTAATATGATTTTGGCAGAGGGAATAAAACAAGGGGCTTCAGATATACATCTTGCACCGGGTTCATATCCTGTATATAGAGTAGACAGGAGACTTATATTTGATGAATCAATTCTTCCATTGAGCGGAGAAACACTTGGAAATTTAGTTGAAGATTTTACTAAAATTGTAAAGAATTTAGAAAAAGTATTCGAAGAAAGAAAACAAGTAGATTTTCCATATACATTTAGTGGTTTTAGATTCAGAATAAATTTATCGCTTACTAAAGGGTATCCTACTTTTTCTATACGTTTAATACCAAATGGTAATATAGATATAGAAGCAACTGGAATAAAAGAATTAATTGTTAGATTGAAAAAGGTTAATTCTGGATTAATTCTAATAACTGGAAAAGTTAACTCGGGTAAGTCTACTACATTAAATGCATTTATTCAGGAACTGAATAAAGAAGCAAATAAAAAGATTGTTACTATAGAAGACCCAATTGAATATGTACATTCATCAAATAAATGTGTAATAATACAGAAGGAAGTTGGAATAGAGGCAGACGTTTTAAGTTATTATGACGGTCTTATAAACTTACTTCGTGAAGATGCAGATATATCAGTATTAGGTGAAATAAGAGATAAAAAAACTATGGATGTTGCACTAGATTTAGCTGAATCGGGTGGCCTAGTAGTTGGAACTTTACATACTAGATCTTGTGGAGAAACAATCGAGAGAATAATTAATATGTATGAACCAGGCGATCAAACATCAATAAAAAACACCGTGTCGAATATTTTAAAGTTAGTTGTATCTCAAAAACTTTTGGTGGCTAAAACCGGTGGTCTAGTACTAGCACCTGAAATCATGGTTGTTAATTCAACAATTGCTGCACAGATAAGACAAGCGAAATTTAGTGTATCTGAAATAGAAGATTCAGTACACTCTTCAAGACTTTCTGGATGTAGAAGTTTCGAATCATCTTTAACAGAATTATATGTTTCAAATAAAATAGATATGAAAACGCTTAAAGCTTCGGTAGATCAAGACAAATTAGATATTATTAAAGGTCTAATAATCAATACCGGAGGAGTATTAGAAGAATAATTTTAAACGGAATGGGGTGGAAATAAGTGCCAGATTATAAATATAGAGCAATTTTAAGGGATGGTAAAATTATAAGAGGTAAAATACTTGCGGTTAACAGACATCAAGTTATTACAAAACTAAAAGAAGCTAAAATACAACCTATTGTAGTTAAAAAAATGAAAAAATCTAAAATTGATAATGGAAGGTTTATTAGAAAAAACAATAAACCTAAGTATACTCCACAACATTTAAACCATAGTATTGATTTTAAGAAAGTTTCATTTAAGGACTTTAAAAATATAGAGTTTCATCCGTTTAATAGAATAAAATCAAAAGATATTATATCTTTTGTAAATAATTTATATATCTTAAAGAAAGCCAATTTTAATAATATACAAGCGCTACAAGCTTTGTATGATGGTATGGAAAATCCAGCATTTAAAGATGTAGTTGAAGATTTACTTATCGGTGTTGAGTCTGGTGAGAGATTAAACAGTGTTATGTCTAATTATCCAAGAGTATTTCCTTCTATGTTTGTTAACTTTGTAAAAGTTGGTGAAGAATCTGGTACATTAGATACTGCCTTGTTATATGCTAGGGATTATGTTGAAAGTTCAACAAAATTAAATAAGCAAATAAAAGGTGCAATAATACCTAGAGTACTACAATTTGTAGGAATTATGGGATCAATGTTTGTTGCGGTTATTATGGGTGTTCCGTTGTTGAAATCAGTATATACCACATTTGGTTCGACTTCAACAGTTCCAAAAGCTACTCTTGCTGCATTGGCTGCTGCTGAGTGGCTTATAGCAAATTGGTACATAGTAGCAGCCATTATATTAGCTATGATATTTGGGTTTATAACATATATAAATACACCGAGAGGAAGATATAATTGGGATAAGTTACTTATGACATTTCCCGTTATAGGAAAATTAAATACTAATATTACTATAAGCAAGTTTTTTCAAGCTATGTTACTTAATTTAAAAAATGGTATGAGAATACAAGAGAGTCTTGACGTATCTAAAGATGTATCAAATAACTATTATTTCTTATCTTTAGTTGAAGTTGCTAAATCAAACAGTTTGATTGGAGAGTCTTGGATAATACCATTTGAAGAGAGTCATGTGTTTAAACCTATGGTTTCAGAAATGATTTCTATAGGTATGAAAACTAATTTAGCAGAAATGATGGAAAAGGTAAATCAATATATAATTATGGAAATTGATGAATCAATTGAAAGATTTGTTAAATGGCTACCTGATATATCATATCTTTTCGTTGGTATTGCACTAATAGGATTTATGATAGTTGTTATGATTCCTTTAATTCAAGTTTATATGGGTTCATTTATAACATATTAACAATAATAATAAAAAAATATATAAAATAGTAATAAAAAGACAAGTCATGAATATATATATATCATAGGTGATATATATTGAAGAAATGGCTTGTTTTTTTGTGCGCTTTGTTATTTAGTTTATCTGTAATCTTATCAGTTATAAATTTATTCATTAACCAAGATACAGAAAAAAAAGCATTGATTAAGCAAGAAGAAAAAGAAGAAAAACAAATTATTGAGTATAAAGCAAATCAAACCATAAGAGTCAGAATGTGTAAAACAAACGAAGTAATAGCTATGGATATAAACGACTACTTGCGAGGAGTAGTTGCCTCAGAGATGCCAGCAGCGTACGATATAGAGGCTTTAAAAGCGCAAGCAATTGTAGCAAGAACATATACGTATAGAAAAATGCTAGAAGATGCTGAAGGTCCAGATGCGGACATCTGTGATGATTTTAATCATTGTCAGGCATTTTACAATAAGGAAAAATTATTTAGTATATGGACAAATAGAGGGTTTGACGATGCAACTAAAATTGAATATTGGGACAAAGTAAATGAAGCTGTTGTATCTACTCAAAATCAAGTAATAACGTATAATGGAGAATATATAAAAGCGTTTTTTCACGCAAGTAGTCCAATAAAAACAGAGAATATTGATCAGATATGGGGAGGTGTAAAAATACCATATTTAGTAAGTGTGGATAATGTTGAATGTCAAGACTATTCAAATAGAAATAGTGAAGTTATAGTAACATTTTCTGATTTAGAAAAACAAATATGTGAAAAAATAGATTGTAATTTTAAACTATCAAATATAGATAATTTAAAAGAAAAAATAAAGATAAATAGTTATACTACCAGTGGTAGAGTAAGAGATATCGAAGTTGGTGATTTAATAGTATCAGCTGAAAAATTGAGGACACTATTTGGTCTTAAATCAACACAATTTGAACTTAGTATAGTAGATGAAGGAATATTATTCAAAGTTACAGGATATGGACATGGTATAGGCATGAGTCAAGTAGGAGCGAATTATCTTGCTGATAATGGAAAATCTTGTTTAGATATTATAAAATATTATTATACTGGAGTTGAGGTTATAACTATAGAATAATACAAAAGAGAAGGTGAAAAGATTGAAAATAAAAATAAATAATATTTTTAAAAATAGATATTTTAATGAAGAAACAATTAACTTAAAAAGAAGAGGAAATTTAAAAAATATTGAACAAAATAATAATGAACACAATAAAGAAGAAAATATTGAATATAAAAGAAAAGGTGCAATTCAAAAACACAACATATTTAATGTGTTAAAAATATTTAAAAGTAAATTTGCAATTAAAAGAAGTTATTACATTTTATTTGTATTGATGGTCATACTTGCTACCGCTAGCATATATACTAATATTTCAACATATAGAGTAGTAAACAATGAAAGTTATACTGTATTTAGTAATACTGGTGAAGTTAATGAAAATCAGAAAGTAGAATCATCGATAACAGAAGATTTACAAGACTTAAATAGTAATAATATAGATACTAGAAATGATTCGAAAAGTCAAAATCCGACTACGAGTATAAATAAGAATGTAGTAGCTACTATTATCACACCGTCAAATACAAATAAAGCTACTTCTACAAAGAATATAATAGAGCCACTTGTTTTTGTGAAACCAATAAATGGTGAAGTAATAAAAGGATATTCAGTGGATAAATTGCTATATTCTAAAACATTAGAATCATGGAAAACTCATGATGGCATAGATATAAAAGCTGAATTAAATGAAAACGTTAGAAGTATTGAAAAAGGTATTGTAGAAAAAATATACGATGATTCTTTTTTAGGAACCACAATAATAATTGATCATGGTCAAGGATACAAAAGCATTTACTCGAATTTAGATACTAGTGTTAATGTAAAAGAAAAGCAAATAATTAAAAAATCGGCCATTGTAGGAAAAGTAGGAGAAACTGCAATAGGAGAAATAAAAGATGGACCACATATTCATTTTATGATTATGTTAAATAATAAAGTTATAGATCCTTCAAGTAAAATTAAATTTTAAATATATTTATAAATAGTATAGCATATTAAATAGGAGTGATTAATAATGACATATTTAGATATTGATGAAAGAGCAAAATTACTAGCGGTATATATAATTGAAACAGGCAGTACTGTTAGAGTTGCGGCAAAAGAGTTCAATGTAAGTAAATCTACAGTACATAAAGACATAGCAGAAAGATTGGAAAAATTTAATCCGTCTCTTGCGGATGAAGCAAAAAAAATACTTGAGATTAATAAATCTGAAAGGCATATAAGGGGAGGTTTAGCTACTAGGTTAAAATATATGGATAAAAGCTCGTAAAAAATTAATAGATATCAAATTTAATGCGTATTTTTACGTTATATAAACTTGCTATAAATAAAATTATAGCAAGTTTTGTGTTTAAATTACTATTTATGTATATTTAAATAAAAAAATGTAAAAAAATGTAACAAAAACAATGAAATTATTATAAAAATATTGATAAAAAAAATGTTATGTGATAACATATTATTATGATTTTCTTTTGCTTTTAAGTTAAGAAAATTAGGAGGATATAAAATTATGAAAAGTATAATAGTTAAAAAGGGTATATCATTAATTTTATTAATAATTACTATAGTAGTTATTGTCATAATTATAAATACTATTATGGTTGCAATAGCACAAAATAGTCCATCAAAAGTTAAAGACGAAAGCACCTTTAAAAGTGAAGTTGGAGCATTTAATAATATATTAGATTTTTGGTTACAAAAAGAGGCCGCTTTTTCAACTAGTACTTTTGATATTTCAACTGTAAATGCAACTAAAACTTATGGAGATTACAATAATATGAAAATACAAGATATAATCACAACAATGGATGATGATTATGCAAGTGAATTTGAAATACAAAAAGGAAAACTAACATATGTGGGACAAAATGAAACAGTAAGTGATTGGGCAAAAGAAGTTGGAGCTGGAAGAAGAACTCATTTGCTTAGTGATGCAAGTGACTATGTTATTTATTATTCTGCAACTGACATTTTTTTAAACGAAAAGATTAGAAATAAAGATGTGGCAATTTTAGATGCTGCTTTATATAAAGCAGCAGATGTTGAATACATTAAATCATCTGGTACAGTTGTTTTAGGCTATATTCCAATTTCTGAAGTTAATATAAATGATTTGGAATTTATAAATTTGCTTAAACCAGAAGATTATATATATGAAAAAGGTGTAAAGAAAACAATTAATAATGGCGGAGCATATATAGCAAATTTAAATTCACAACATTATTGTGATGTTTTTATACAATTAGTTAAAACCAGAATTATGGATAGAGGTTTCAATGGTATTTTCATAGATGGTTTGGATTATCTAGAATCTAAAGATAATGAAAAAGAATATACTCAATATAAATTACAATACGAAAATATTTTGAAATTATATAGACGACTATATAGTAATGGGTTAATAATGCAAAATGCAGGATTTAAAATAGCTACTGAAATAAATGATATACATATCGATGCAATTTTATGGGATAATTTTAAAGCTTACGAAGGAAATGTATCAAGTGATGAAACTCAAATTTCTTCACAAATTAAAAAATTGCAAGTTATAGGTACTAAAGTATTTGCAGTATCAAATTCAAGTAACAATATATCAAAAGAAAACTTATTAAAGGTACAAGAATATGCTATAAAATCAGGATATACATATTATTATACTCCCTATGATAACTATAGTTTATGGCCATTTTAAAATCTAACAATACATTATATATTAACATTGAGCTAATAGAAACCACTCATTTTGTTACAAATGAATAGTTTCTATTAGTTCTTATAAGTTAAATTTTCCAGTATTTGCAGTATATTCTTTTTGGTATACATAATAATATATCAGCGTTAAGATATATATATAAAATAAAAATAACAACGTATATACGTATGTACTATGCATTGCTTTATAATTTGGATACAAATTTACATAACTTTATATTAAATTTGTTGAAAAAGATTGCAAATTGGATAAAAATAGTATATAATATATTTATTCAATGGAGGGCATAACGATGAAAGTTATAGTGGACGAATTTATAGGTTATTTAGAAACAAGGCATGCAGCTATAAATACAATAGCTTCATATGAACGTGATATTTTAAAATTTGAATATTACTTTGAAAGCCAGAATAAAAAAATATTTAATTTAAATAAAGATGATATGCAAGAATATTTAAATTCTTTAATGTTAGATGGAAAATCTAATGCAACAATATCAAGAGTATCAGCTTCTATAAAAGCTTATTATAAATATTTAGTAAGTAGAAACTTAGCAGAGTGTAATATAGCAATAGATGCAGTTACATATAAAGTGGATAAAAAAGAACCTGGCATACTAACAAAACTTGAGATTGAAGAATTATTAAAACAACCGATAGAAAATGACTTGAAGGGTCAAAGAGATCAAACAATGCTTCAAACTTTATATTCTACTGGAATGAGAGTTACAGAGCTTATATCATTAAAGGTTAGTGATGTTAATTTTACCAACGGAACCATTAAAATAGCAAAAAATAAAACATCTAGGATTATAAAATTAAGTAACTCAACAATGAAATATTTGACTAATTATATTTTAAATATGAGACCTTTACTTACAAAATTAGATACCGATGATACTTTATTTTTAAACGCTAATGGTAAAAAACTTACAAGACAAGGTTTTTGGAAAATTCTTAAGCAATATAAGGATAGAGCACATATAACAAAAGAATTAACACCACATACGATTAGACATTCTTTTGCAGTTCATCAACTTAGGGATGGTATTGATATGAAAAAGTTACAAGAAATACTTGGACATACTGATATAGCAACTACAATGATGTATAATAGTTTTTTAGGAACTGATAAAAACGTATAAAACAATTTTAAACCCTTCTGCGGAAGGGTTTTTATTTTAATTAGGAGTTTGGGTAAAATTATGAATAGATATAAAGATACAAAAAAAGTTAGTATATTAGGCATTATAGCAAATTCATTTTTATTTATTATAAAAATATTTGTTGCTATAACTAGTAGAAGTCAAGGATTATTAGCGGATGCAATAAATAGTGGAACAGATATATTTACTTCTGTTATGACATATGTAGGAAATAAGCTGGCAAGTAAGCCTGGCGATAAAGAACATCCTTATGGTCATGGTAAAGTTGAGTATGTTTTTTCTTTGATTATAAGTATATCCATGTTATTTTTATGTTATAAAATACTCATAAATTCATATATAGCTATTGTAGAAAAAAAGGAATTAATATTTTCTTTTTATTTGATTGCAGTATGTGTAATTACAATTATAGTTAAGTTGTTTTTATATATGTATACAATAAAAATGGCACAAATTCATGAAAACTTATTAATATCAGCTGCATCAGAAGATCATAGAAATGATATGTTTTTAAGTTTAGCAACATTAATTGGTATAGTATGTTCTAAATACGGTTTATACTTTATAGATGGAATAGTCGGTGTTATTATATCAATATGGATCGCATATGTAGCTATAAAACTATTTTTATCAGCGTATAATGTATTGATAGATACTGATATAAATGATGGGTTAAAAGAAAAAATAATTAATGTTATAAATGAATGTAATAATTGTGAAATTGACAGCATTAAATCAAGTCCAGTAGGTGTTAATTATATATTACTGATGGAAATATCAGTTGAAGATGATTTTACCTTAGAAGAAGGACATGCGATAGCTGAAAAAATAAAAAAAGAAGTATGTAAAGTAGAAAAAATAGTTGATGCTATAATACATGTTAATCCAAAAAAATAATTTTCATATAACTTAAATTAAAAACACAAAACTATCACAAAAACGTTATATAATTTGTAATAAGGAAGTGATATAGGATGTTTAAAATACTAATAGTAGATGATGAACCCAGAATAAGGCAAGTTGTAAAAGAATATGGTCTAGTTAATAATTATCAATTAGATGAAGCAGGCGATGGAATAGAAGCTATAGAAAAGTGTAAAATGGTTAAATACGACCTTGTTATACTTGATATAATGATGCCTAAAATGGATGGGATAGAAGCTGTAAAGAAGATAAAAGAATATAATAAAGATATTAGTATTATTATGCTCTCAGCTAAAGGCGAAGAATATGATAAACTTTTAGGATTTGGCATAGGTGCTGATGACTATGTCACAAAACCCTTTAGCCCTAAAGAATTAATGGCTAGAATAAATGCCATTTTGAATAGAAATATTGTTAAACATAAAATGTACACGTTTGATGGATTGGGTATAGATATGACCTCAAGAGAAGTTTATATTGATGATGAAATAGTTAAGCTTTCACCTAAAGAATATGATTTACTATTCTATTTAGTTATTAATAAAAACATTGCATTATCTAGAGAAAATTTACTTATTAATGTATGGGGATATGACTTTTTTGGAGATGATAGAACTGTTGATACTCATATTAAAACGTTAAGAAGTAATTTAGGTAAATATAGAGATTTTATTGTTACTCTAAGAGGGATGGGGTATAAATTTGAATATAAAATTTAATAGTATTAAAAATAAGTTTATAATATACTTTACTATGTTTTCAATTACTATTTTTATAATACTTTGGATAATGCAAGTTGTATTTATACAAGCATATTATAAGAGTATGATCGAGAATGAATTAATTAAAATAGGTAAAGATGTTACTCACAATTATAAAGATATTGATTTGTTAGATGAGATATCGTACAAAAATTCGATGAATATATTAGTTTTTGATGAATCTGGTAATATAAAATATTCATCACAATCATCAGATAAACCTGCTTATATTGACTTGAATTTAGCAATTACAAATCTCCAAAAAAACAATGGTGACTACACAACTTATACCGTTAAAATACCTAGGTTTAAGTCAGAAAGTATTGTATATTCTAACAAAGTAGACAATACATACATTATTGTATCTACTAATATAGAACCTATAGGAGCAGCTACAAAAGTTCTTTCAAATCAGTTAATATATATAACAATAATATTAATAGTATTGTCGTTTGTAATATCAGTTTATATATCTAAAAAGTTTGTAAAACCTATAACTGAAATAACAAATACTGCTAAAGAGCTTGGAAAAGGAAACTACAATGTAGTATTTAAACAGAGTGAATATGAAGAGATAAATAATTTGGCCAGTTCACTCAATTACAGTGCAAATGAATTAAAGAAGACAGATGGACTCAGAAAAGAATTAATAGCTAATGTATCACATGATATAAAGACACCACTTACTATAATAAAGGCTTATTCTGAAATGATAAAAGATTTATCGGGTAATATAAAAGAAAAAAGAGAAGAACATTTATCTGTTATAATTGGTCAAGCTGATTTACTTACAAAGCTTACTGATGATATGATGGATCTATCTAGATTAGAAACAGGAACTGCTAAATTAAACATAGAACAGTACAATATTATAACTCAAGTAGATGATATATTGAATAGTTTTAGATGTTTTACAGACTATAAATTTATATTTAGTATTGAAAATAATTTAGAAGAATGTATTGTTAATGCTGATAAAATCAAAATATATCAAGTGTTATATAATCTGATAAGTAATGCAGTAAATTTTGTTGGAGAAGATAAAACTGTATATGTTAATATATTAAAGAAAAACGATATCATTAGGGTAGAAGTAAAAGATAATGGAAAAGGAATTAAAGACGTTTGTGAAATTTTCGATAGATATTATAAATCAAATGATAAGTATAGAAAATCTGGATGTGGAACTGGACTTGGACTTTCAATAGTAAAAAATATTTTAGAACTACATAGATTTAAATATGGAGTTGATAGTAAAATCGGAATAGGAACAACTTTTTGGTTTGAAATAGTTTAAATAAAAGCAGTGTAAATAAATATTTACACTGCTTTTGTTATTATTATTATAAAACATAGAACATAACTGAAATAAAATGTAGTATACTACCTAATAAAACAAAACCATGCCATATTGAATGAAAGTATTTTACTTTAAATATATAAAAGAAAGTTCCTGCAATATATGATATTCCTCCAGCAGCTAACCAATATATACCGGCCATAGCATTATTAGCACTCATAATTGATGTTAGTTGTGGCATTGCAAAAACAACAATACAACCCATTAATATATATGCTAAAGTTTCTATAATTTTAAATCTTCCAATAAACATTGTACTTAATATAATTCCTATTATTGTTAAACTCCAAATTGCTACGAATATTGTCCAACCAATATTTCCATCTTGTCTTAAAACTACTAGAGTAAATGGTGTATATGTTCCAGCAATTAGCAAATATATAGAAGCATGATCAAATATTCTGAAAAGTTTTTTTAATCTGTTATTTCTAAATGAATGATATAAAGTTGACATTGTATATAATAAAACTAATGTACCACCATATATTGAAACTGACACTATTTGCCATACGTTACCAAATAGTGCGGCAAATACAACCATTATGGTAAGAGCGACTATTGAAAAAAGTGCTCCTAAACCATGAGTTACAGCATTTGCTATTTCTTCACCAATTGAATATTTCATAGACCAACCTAAATATTTATTTGATATTTACTCTAATAAATATTTTTTTGCCTTTCTTTAAAATAATAGATTTATTTTTGTTATCTACTATGTAATTTATATCGTTTATTTTCTCGTCGTTTATAAATATACCGCCTTGAGAAATCAAAATTTTCCCTTGTCCTTTTGATGTAGTTAAACCACATTTTACAAGTAAATCTAATATATTCAAATCATCCATACCTACTTCAACAGTTGGCATATTAACAGAAATATTAGAGTTTTCAAATAGTTCTTCTGAAGTTGTTTTAGCAATATTAGCTTCTTCTTCTCCATGAATTAATTTAGTGATTTCGAATGCAACTATTTTTTTAGCTTCATTTATTCCACTGTCTTTTAATGATGATAGTCTTCTAACTTCTTCCATTGGTAAAAAGGTAAGCATTCTTAAAACATCATATACTTCAGTATCACCAATATTTCTCCAATATTGATAAAAATCATATACACTTGTTTTATCTTTATTAAGCCATAAAGCACCACTAACTGTTTTACCCATTTTTTTACCTTCACTGTTAAGTAAAAGAGGACATGTTACACAGAAACTTCCACTTTTGTGAACTTTACGTATTAAGTCAACTCCACCAAGCATGTTTGACCATTGATCGTCACCGCCGATTTGTATTTTGCAATTTTCGTTTTCAAATAAGTGTAAAAAGTCATAGCTTTGCATAATCATATAATTTAATTCAAAAAAAGTTAAGCCGTTTTCCATACGTTGTTTAAAACATTCTGCAGCAAGCATTCTATTAACATTAAATTGTACTCCGATTTTAGATATAAAATCAAGATAGTTTAAATTTAAAAGCCAATCAGCATTATTAACTATAACAGCACCGTTTTCACCCTCAAATGATATAAATCTGCTTATTTGTTTTTTAATAATTTCCACATTACTTTGTATATCTTCTTTAGTAAGCATTTTTCTCATATCAGTTTTTCCAGAAGGATCACCAATTAAAGCAGTTCCACCACCTACTACGATTATAGGTCTATGTCCAGCTTTTTGAAAGTATGACATCATCATAAGCGGTATAAAGTGACCTATATGCATACTATCAGCAGTTGGATCTATCCCGAAATAAAGTGAAACTTTTTCCTTGTTTACTAAATCCTTAAATTCATCTTCAAATGTTATTTGTTTAATTAATTCTCTAGATTTTAAAATATCATATATATTGTTATTCATATAATTCACTCCTTGAGTAATAGTATATCATAATTATTAGGTAAATAAAAGTAGAAAATGTAAAAATAATATCAAAAGAATAAAAAATTAACTCAAATTTATAAAATTAGATGAAAAGAATTGAAATGTCCCACAAAAGATGATAATATATATATACAATACAGAAAGGGATAGTGAGAAAATGTTTGAAAGATTTTACCCGACATTTAGTTTTGATAAAGTAGAAGATATACCTTATGAATTATTCAAAAAGGAAAGAATTACAGCTGTGATATTTGATATGGATAATACATTAGTAGATCATAAATATAAATATAATAAAAATGTTAAAGAGTGGCTTAAAGAATTAAGAAAAAAGGACATAAAAATATGTATTTTAAGCAACTCACCAAGAACGCATGTAGTTAAAAAAATAGCGCGAGAATTATCAATGAAATATTTGTATAATGCCCTTAAACCTTGGTCTTTTGGATTCAAGAAAGCAATGAATTTATTAGATGAGAAAAAAGAGAATATAATTATAATTGGAGATCAATTATTTACTGATATATACGGTGGAAATAGATTTGGAATAAAGACATTACTTGTAAAACCAATAGAAAAAAAAGAATTTTGGGGAACGAGAATTAAAAGGCCAATAGAAAGATTTATAATTAAAAAATATAAAGCAAGTAAAAAATATAGTAAGGAGAACAATAAATGACAATTGGATATTTAATAATGGCGATATTAGCAATAGTACTAGGACAAATTGTTTCACATTTAAATTTAAAAATGCCTCCTGTTGTTTCCGAAGAAATCACATATAAAGTATTTTTTGAAAGTTTAAAGAAAGATTTTAAGTTTGACTTCAAGTATTCACTTATATTACTTGTTATCTTTGGAGCAATTATGTTTTTTTTAGGTAATGTATACAGTTCATATATATATGCAATTTTAGTTGCTACGTTAATGATAGTATTTTCTATTGATTATAGATTCCAACTAATACCTGATGAAGCACATGTAGTAATAGCATTACTTGGAATAATTAACTTGTGTATGAATATAAACTTATGGTATTCATATATAATTGGTACGGCTATTGGAGCAGGGATATTTTATGCCTTATCTTTATTAGCTGTTGTAATATTTAAAAAAGAAGGTATGGGTTTTGGTGATGTTAAACTTATGGGAGCTTTAGGGTTCTTGTTTGGAATTAAAAGTATACTAGTTATTACATTAGTATCTTTTTTTCTAGGAGCAATCATAGGTGGATTATTACTTATATTGAATAAGAAAAAAGTAGATAGTTACATGCCTTTTGGACCATTTATTGTTATAGCAACAATAATACTTATATTTATAAATCCAAATGATATAATAGATCTATATATAGGTTTATGTACATGGCTTAGTGTAGGCATGACCGATTTGGTATTTAAACTTACAAATAAATAATAAATTTTAAAGGAGAAACAATTATGAATAAACCAGAATTACTAGCACCGGCCGGAAGCTTAGATAAAGCTAAAGTAGCATTTATGTATGGAGCAGACGCTGTATATGCAGGAACTTCTAAGTTATCACTTAGATCGAGAGCAGAAATGAACAGTGATACATTAGAAGATACTATAGAATATGCTCATAGTATAGGAAAAAAAGTGTATGTTGCACTTAATATATATGCACATGATGAAGACTACGAAGAAATAGAAAGAGAAGTTAAAAGATTAACTGCTATAAAAGCTGATGCTATTATAGCTAGTGATGTTGGTGTAATAGCTAAAATAAAAGAAATATCACCAAACATGGAAATACATATAAGTACACAAGCAAATACAGTTAGTTTACAAGCAGCTAAATTTTGGAATAGTTATGGAGCTAAAAGAGTTATACTTGCAAGAGAATTAAGCAGAGAAAAAATTGAATATATAATGAAAAACAAACCAGAAGGTTTAGAAATAGAAACTTTTGTGCATGGAGCTATATGTTATGCATATTCTGGTAGATGTTATATGAGTAAATATTTATCAAATAGATGCGCTAATTTGGGTGATTGCGCTCAAACTTGTAGATGGCAATATAACGTGTATGCTACAGAAGTAAATAATCCTGAAAGTAGAATAAATATAGATTTTGATGAAAAAGGTACATATATAATGTCTTCTAAAGATTTATGCTTGATTAAACGTATACCTGATATAATAACTATGGGAATAAGCAGTTTAAAGATAGAAGGAAGATTAAAAACTGATTATTACTTAGCAACTGTTGTAAGAGCATATAGAAAAGCTATAGATGATTGTTGTAAACTGATAGAAAATGACACTGTAGATCAATATGATTATACTGAATATTTAGAAGAATTGGGTAAAATTAAAACAAGAGGATTGTCTGAATTTTACTATATTGATGAAAATAACCAAGACATACATGATATAGATGGTCAAAGTGATAATGTTGGATACGAGTATGCAGGTAAAGTAATCGATAGTACTGGTGATTTAACAGTAATTGAAATAAAAAACAAGTTATCGATTGGTGATAAATTAGATATATTATATGTAGACAAATTAGATATAAAAGAATTTGAAATAACAGAATTATATAACGTTGAAACTAATGAAAAAATAGATACTATTAATCCTGGAAAAAAAGGACAACTAGTAAAAATTAAAATTCCATATGAAGTAATTAATGGATTAGTAATAAGAAGAAAAAAATAATCTAATATATATAGAATATCTGTGTAATAATTATGATACAAAATTAATATTATATAGCAATAACTGTTATTTAAATGATGGAATAAATATACTAATAATGTATAAACACCATGACATATAATGGATATATAAGGTAATAGTTAGTTGTCTTTTATATACATATTTTTAACAATATTTTTTATTGAATACCTACAGTAAAGTATACAGACATGTTTTAGTAACACAAATGAAATACTAGCTAATTTAAAAATATTATTAAAATGATATAAACATTGATTTTACTTATTATACCAATCAATTTCGGTGCTTTACAATTATCATCACATTATAATTTTGACATTATATTTGACAAACAGAATAAAATATAGTATAATATAACCAGCCTTATTAAAAGGGAGGAAATTATAGTGAAGGAAGATAAAGTCCATGTTTTAAGAAAAACACTAGTAATAATAACTGTTATGTTAATATTTATTACCGCTGGTATTTCGCTTGTAGCGATGCAAATTAAAACAGTAACTTTTAATTATTTCGGAGATATAAAAACAATAAAAACATTATCTACAACTGTAGAAAGTTTTTTAATACAAAATAAAATAAAATTGAGTGCTGATAATATAGTATCACCATCAAAAAATACAAAAATAGAAAATAACATTGAAATTAAAATATATTCTGATAAAGAAGTTTCAAAAATAGATACACTTACTATGTATGCTCAGTATACACCTGTAGTTGCTAAAATTATAGAAGTATCTGAGGCAATACCATTTGTAGAAGAAAAAGTAGATAATCCAGCTATAAATAGAGGGGTAATAAAAGTTTCTAATGAGGGTACAAATGGAGAAAAAATCACAAAATATTTAGTGAAATATTCTGGAGATACAGAAATATATAAAGTTGCTTTAAATTCTGATACAAAAACAGTAGCTCAAAATAAAGTTATAGAAGTTGGAACTAAATTAAGTCCTGTTATTTCAAGAACTGCTCCGTTGATTATACCAACAGTAGACAGTGGATTCAAAAGTTATAACATTAAATTACCAGTGGATCAACAACAGTATGCATATAGTATGTGTCAAAATTACGGTGTTCAGTATGAATTATTACTTGCGATTATGTATAAAGAAAGTGGATATAATTCAAACTCTATAGGTGGTGGAAACTCTTATGGACTTTGTCAAATACACATATCAAATCATGCTAATTTGAGAAATAGATTAGGAATATCAAATTTTTTAGATCCATATGATAATATTAAAGCGGGTGCATATCTGCTATCAATTTATATGAATAGTGGTAGAAAAGCATCTAGTGATCCTGCAACAATTGAAGTATATGCTTTAAACTCGTATAACATGGGTGAAGGAAATTATTATAGCAGTTGTTATAGTCAAGGTATAGTAGATAGAAGTTATAGTAATTCAATAATCAGTATAAAAAATAGATTAATAAATAATGGCGGGTT
>Ga0209123_1000360_pt1 | contig 63933 bp, 48 predicted proteins | sample BarGraIncu00431A_FD_184500 | JGI IMG/M metagenome (GOLD analysis project Ga0209123, IMG submission 184500) | Arctic peat soil microbial communities from Barrow, Alaska, USA - Barrow Graham LP Incubations 004-31A (SPAdes) (version 2) | ecosystem: Environmental > Terrestrial > Soil > Wetlands >... | reverse complement strand
AAAGCCGCGGCGTTTCGATACGCCAAAGAATCATGTGGTTTAAATGATAACCCTTCGGAAATGGAAGAGGTCTGTCAAGACATCCTGATTTCATCAGGCATGTGGCAGGAGGCCTATTGCCAATATGGTATACCCCAGCTAGTGGATAGACCAGGGCTCGCGACATTTCGGAAAGTTCTCAAAAAATATCCGGGGAAAGAAAAAAAGGAAATGCTAAAGGACGCCATTGAAAATACCCATGGTGAACAGGGGAAATGGTTTGCTACAGCCAAGCAGTTGGGGCTACTGGAGCTGGCAGCGGAACTGGCCCAGCGGTCGCCAGTCGAACCTAAAACATTGAACCGAGCGGCAATGGACTTCCAGGATACTAATCCCGACTTTGCCCTGCAGGCGGCTATGGCCTCGCTGCATTGGCTTTCTAAGGGCTGGGGATATGATATTATGGCGAGGGATGTGCACTCTGCGTACTCGACAGCAATGGAAGTAGGGCGCAACTTGGGCAGAACGATAGAGGTAGAGGACGCGATAGCCTGCATCGTTGAGCAGGACCAATCGCCGAAAGAGTTGCTCAAACAAGTACTTGGTTCTTTTGTCAATAAGCAACATTAGAAGTCCTCTTTAAAATGTCCTGTTCCCAGTGCCCTTTCACCGACATCCACCGCGCTTCCGATGTAACGATTGCGGATTATTGGGGAATTGAGAAATACAGCCCCGAATGGTTTGACCCTCTTGGAGTTTCGATGATATTGGTGAATTCAGCCAAAGGAGTAGCTTAAACGGGCAAAGCAGCCTTATGAGATGAAACTTATTGCCGGACAAAAAAGGGCCGGGTAAAAAGAGTAAAATAAACAAAAATACCACCAACTACAACATAGTTAGTGGTATTTTTATTTTACAAGGTTATTCAAATATTCTATTGTAAATTTTTATTGCTTTCTTTGAGATATTTTTGTTTGAAGTAACGTCCGCGAATTTCTAGAATATCACAGATACCATCGTCAACAATGCGAACATAACCTTGTCCAATAAAATTTAGCTCTTTTTCATTGCCAGGTGCTTGCACTTCTTCCCACTTAAACCGTCGTTCTTCGTTTGTACCTAGGTTTTCGAAAAAGATTTCTGCTTCGGGATTGGGTTTCTCGTCACCACGACAAGGCGCAAAACTCTCTTTGAGTTTGCTGATGAAAATCTCACAGATTTGATCAGGAATATCTAATGCACCTTCTTCATCACCGTTGACATCATCAATGATGAGAAAAAGAGCATTACCGAAAATAATTTCTTCTTGATCAGGTTTAGGGAAACGACGATTTGCAGTCAGCTGTAGAGGAATGGCCATATCGTTGATAAAAATATGTAAGGATAAACCTTCACCAACTTTGAACAAGGGAGAACTAATGAAATTTCCACCTAATACAATAGCCATTTCTTCAAGTTGTTTATCAATCGTCGCTGATAGTTTGTAGACAGCAGGATCTTTACCTACTTCCATAATGATTGCATTTATTGTTGTCATATGTTTGCTCCTCATATCATTCGAGTTTTGTTTATTTGTAAAAAAACAAGAATCTGAGTCACATCACTGGTGGCTCAGGTTCTCGCTATGATATATTCAACATGGCAATGTCGGTATTATCAAATTTATGATTTTTAATTGCTTTTAAAAACACCGGAATCAAAGGGTTGGAGTTTTTTTCTTTCCATGTGATAACACGGTCAACCCGATAATCGTAATTGGCAATTTCTATAAAACGGACATTGGAGTTAGCAAAAGCCTCAGTGTGTTTTGCCAGAATGGTAATACCAATACCAGTTTCCACCAACATTAGCAGATTTTCAAGCACAGGGGTCTCGCACACGATATTAGGTATGAAGCCGTGAATTGCGCACAGACGCTCCATATGATCAAAATTAGGGGCTTCATTTCGTGAGATGATAACAAATGGTTCATGAGCTACCTCAGAAAGAGATATAGTCTCTTTACCAGCAAGAGGGTGTTCGCTGGGTATAACTAAACACATTGGGCCGGATTCTGGGTAAAAGGGGCAGGGCTCCCATTTAATGCCGGTAAACTCTTCAAGTCCATAGGAAAAAGTAAAGGCAATGTCAAGATGTCCCAGATCAAGAGACTGATTAAGAGGTGTCATATTAGATCGTAGTAGGGAAATGTTGACGCCGGGGTGATCGAAATGGAATTTTTTTATAAATGAAGGAAGTTTAGTTGTCTCTTTTTCCATGGAACCTGTAAAGCCGATACGCAAAGTTCCAATGCTTCCTATGGCTGCTAAGTGGGCACGTGCAATTGCTTCTTCTGACTTGGTGATGATTTCATGAGCATACTTTAATAGTTCGGTTCCGGATGCTGTGAGCTGAACGGAGCGAGTAGTACGGACAAAAAGTTTCAGCCCAATATGCGTTTCTAAATCAGCAATTTGTTTACTTAAAGCTGATTGATCAATGTAAGCTTCTTTGGCAGCTGCGGTAAAATTTAAATATTTTGCCACCAAAGTAAAATAGCGTAATTGACGAATGTCCATGGTGCCTCCTAAGTGGCTCATTTTGCTGGCGTGAAGTGAAAGGATTCCAATAAATTATACAATAATTACTTGAAGTTCGCTAGAATTATTAAATGAATAAATATTGGAATTATTTGAATTAAGGAGAATTTTGCATAAGTGTAAGTAGAACATAGCCTTTCACTTAGTCTAGTTGCACAATCTATAATATAGGTAGGAGGGTAACGGAATTTAATTTATAAGCAAGAAAAAATGCCAATTAGTTTGCAAGTAGGAGGATGTATGAAAAAGATTCTAGTCATCAATCCGGGAGCCACTTCAACCAAATTCGCAATTTTTGCGGGTGAAACATTGCAACTAGACGAGACGGTGCAACACTTGGTGCAGGAATTAAGATGTTTTGAACGGGTAGTTGATCAATGTCAATATCGATTAGACTTGATTTTGCAAGGGTTGAGCCATGCCAATATACCCCTAACCCAACTGGATGCTATTGTTGCTCGGGGGGGATTATTGAAACCATTGACTGGTGGAACATATGCGGTCAATGAATCAATGTTAAATGATCTTCGGCATGCTAGAAGAGGAGAACATGCTTCCAACCTTGGTGCACTGATTGCTGATATATTGGTAAAAAAATTAGGAATACCTGGGTATATTGTTGATCCAGTGTCTGTTGATGAGCTGGAACCAGTAGCTCGTATCTCAGGTTTGCCAGAATTGCCTCGAATAAGTATGGTCCATGCCTTAAACAGTAAAGCTGTTGCTCGTAAGGCAGCCAGAATCATTGGAAAAAATTATGAAGATGTTAATCTTGTCATTGCCCATCTTGGTACAGGAATTTCAGTAACTCCTCACTGTAAGGGGCGAATGATTGATGTTAATAACGCCTTAGAAGAAGGACCATTTTCCCCTGACCGCTGCGGGGGCCTCCCTGCCAGGTCTTTAGCAAAATTGTGTTACAGTGGACAATATACTGAACAACAATTGCTTAGTAAAATGTCTGGATTGGGAGGTATGTTTGCCTATTTAGGCACCAAAGATCTCAGGGAAGCCGAAAGAATGGCTGATGCAGGTGATGAACAAGCTCAACTAGTGTTAGATGCTATGGCATATCAGGTAGTTAAAGAAATAGGAGCAATGGCTGCTGTACTCGGTGGAAAAGTGGACAGAATCGTACTTACTGGCGGTATGGCCTATTCAACACTCCTTGTGAATGCAATTAAAGAAAAAGTTAATTTTATTGCTCCTATCCATGTTTTCCCAGGGGAAGAAGAGATGGAGGCTTTGGCCGCGGGCGCATTGCGTGTCATAACAGGCCAAGAACAGGCCTTAGTTTACTAATATAAGGAGGCGATCTCTAGTGTTATGTAGCTTACAGGACGTTTTAAGCAAAGCCAAGCAGTCTGCTAATGAAATTATCATTAGTGTGGCTGTGGCGCAAGACAAAGATGTATTGTTGGCGATCAAGGCTGCGCAAGATTGTGGTTTGGCGAAGGCCATTCTGGTCGGGGATTCTAAGGTTATCAGACTATTGCTGGCGGAGATTGGATTGCCGCTAGATACACCTATCGTGGATGAACCAGATGTGCATAAAGCAGCTTTGGTAGCCGTTTCTTTAGTCAAACAGAACAAAGCACAAGTACTGATGAAGGGGCTGCTCAATAGCAGTGATTTTTTAAGGGCGGTGCTTAATAGTCAAGAAGGGCTCAGAACAGGCAGATTACTTAGTCATTTGGCCTGCCTAGAGATTCCAGGCCAAGAAAAACTGATATTTCTCAGTGATGGAGGAATGAATATTGCGCCAACATTAACTGAAAAAAAGGATATTTTGATCAATTCTTTGCTTGCGCTGCATAATATGGGAATTCCTTGCCCCAATGTCGCAGTGCTTACCGCTAATGAAATAGTAAATCCTAAGATGCCAGCTACCATGGATGCTCTAGCTCTCGTTGAATTGAATGATTCCGGTGAGTTGCCCCTTTGTATTATTGAGGGACCTATCGCGCTGGATGTGGCACTTAGTCCTGAAGCAGGCAAACATAAAGGCATATCTAGTAAAATAGCGGGAAAAGTCGACCTTTTTCTTGTTCCCAATATTGAAGCAGGCAATATATCGAGCAAGATGCTCATCCATTATGCAAAAGCTCAAATGGCTGGTATCGTTTTAGGGGCAACCAATCCGATTGTCTTAACATCCCGCGCTGAAACGCCGGAAGGTAAATTATATTCAATGGCTCTGGCCTGCTTGGCGGCTGGAACAAAAAAAGGTGGTGAATAAAATGCCGAAGGTGGAAGTCATCAGTGAACTCTGTAAAAGTTGTGGGCTATGTATTAACGTCTGCCCCAAACAAGTGCTTAAAATTGGGGAGACGGCCAATAAAAAAGGCTACTATTTCGTAGAAGTGGGCAGCCCAGATCAGTGCATTGGGTGTGCTCTGTGCGGTATGGTATGCCCAGACATTGCTTTAAAGATATATAAATAACCAAAAGGAGGGAATGCAAGTGGAAAAGGAATTACTGAAAGGTAATGAGGCTATAGGCGAAGCGGCCATTCATGCTGGCTGTAAACTGTTCTTTGGATATCCCATTACCCCGTCGACGGAGATTATTGAATATTTATCGGGCCATTTGCCTAAGGCTGGAGGCGCAGTACTCCAAGGTGAAGATGAAATTGCCTCTATTAATATGTGTTATGGCGCGGCGGCTACAGGTGCACGCGTAATGACGGCATCTTCTAGCCCTGGTTACAGTTTAAAGCAAGAGTGTATGTCCTTTCTTGCAGCGGCAGAATTGCCAGTAGTTGTCGTTAATATCAACCGCAATGGGCCGGGCCTTGGTGGTTTGGGTCCTAATCAAGGAGACTATTTCCAATGCACCAAAGGAGGCGGCCATGGTGATTACCGGGTGATTGTACTAGCGCCTTCCACAGGACAGCAAATGTATGATTATACCATGGAAGCGTTTGATTTAGCTGATAAGCACAGAACGCCAGTCGTGATTTTGGCCGATGGAATGCTGGGGCAAACCATGGAGCCAATTGAACTGAAGGAAAGAGCGGCGGTGGTTTTACCAGAAAAGGATTGGGTAACCGATGGTGCTGTCGGCCGTCCCAAACGTAAAATTGCCATGTATAATTTAACCAATGAAGCTGGGGAAACCACATCAGTGCATTTGCAGGAAAAGTTTGAGCACATAAAAGCCACCGAGCAACAGTGGGAAAATTATTGGGTGGAAGATGCGGAATATTTGCTGGTGGGGTACGGTACTTGCGGCCGCATGGCTAAGAGTGTAGTACAGTTAGCACGCCAGCAAGGCATTAAACTGGGTTTAATTCGTCCCATAACCTTATGGCCATTCCCGGAAAAAGCTTTTGCCAACCTGACTGGTATAAAAGGAATCCTGACGGTGGAACTAAATTCCGGACAAATGATTGAAGATGTCAAACTGGCCGTCAACTGTTCAGTGCCTGTACATCTTTGCAATCGTCAGGGCGGTATGTTGCTAAGTGAAAATACTGTCCTCAGAAAATTTGTGGAAATTTTTGCGTTGGAGGTGGAGGTATAGCTATGGAAAAGGTATTTGACAGACCAAAAGGGTTGACAGATGTTCCCTTCACCTATTGTCCAGGCTGTACTCATGGTATTATTCACCGTTTAATTGGTGAAGTGCTGGAGGAACTGGATATTATTGAGACGACAATTGGTGTAGCACCAGTTGGCTGCTCTGGTTTTTTGTTGGACAACTTTAGTTGTGATTTTGTTGGTGGGGCACATGGGAGGGCACAGGCGATAGCGACGGGTATTAAACGTGCGCGGCCCGACCGTATTGTATTCACATATCAAGGAGACGGCGATATTGCCGCTATCGGTACGGCTCACGCCATTCATGTTGCCGCCCGGGGCGAAAAAATAACCTCCATTATGGTTAACAATTCTGTATTTGGCATGACCGGTGGACAAATGGCTCCTACCTCATTAGCCGGTCAACGTACGGCTACCAGCCCCTATGGACGAGATTGTGCCGTGACGGGAAATCCCATTGATTTACCGAAAATCATTGCTACGCTTGACGGTGCAGTTTACGTAGCCGCAGGCTCGGTAGATTCGCCAAAAAATATTATACAAGCAAAGAAAATGATCAAGACGGCTTTTCGAGTGCAGCAACAAGGTCTGGGTTTTGCTTTTGTTAGTATCTTATCGACATGCCCTACCAATTGGGGATTGTCACCAGTTGACAGTCTCAAATGGCTACGAGAAAAGATGATACCAGCTTACCAATTAGGGGAAATCAAGGTCACAGAGGAGGTTAAAGCCTTATGATCGATAAAGTTGTGTTAGCGGGTTTTGGTGGGCAAGGAGTTTTATTTATTGGAAAAATTTTGGCTTATGCTGGTATGCTGGAGGAACGTAAAGTATGCTGGATCCCTTCCTATGGACCGGAAATGCGGGGTGGGACTGCCAATTGCTCAGTCATTATATCAGATGAAGAAATTCTTTCCACCGTTCTGGAGTATGCCGATGCGGGTATTGTACTCAATCAACCAGCCTACGAGAAGTTTTTACCGTTTATTAAACCAGGCGGGACGTTGGTCGTAAATAGTTCTGTTGTCCAAACAACAAACGGGCGAGCAGACATTGAAATTGTAAATGTACCGGCTGGCATTATTGCTAGTGAGCTAGACAATCCTAGTTTAGCCAATATGGTCTGTCTTGGCGCGCTATTGAATCGTCTGACAACAATCAATCTGGCAAGTGTGGAAAAGGCAGTTGATGAAGTCGTGGCTAAAAAACGGCCTCATCTACGGGATGTTAATCTTGCAGCAGTACAAAAAGGGTTAAATTATTAAATGTTTAAGGACTCTTGTTGTAGAACTTTTAGAGTATAAAGCAAGGGGCTGTCGATAGATGTTATCGACAGCCCCTTGCTTTATACTTTTTAATACTTATATATGGATTCCTAGTCGACTATTTTTAGCGGTAAGGATAATTTCTAAAAAATTATAGTAATAACTTAGAAACTTTTAGAAACAAAGTTACACAAAGAACTTCCCCATCCGTCCCATTTAAATATGTAGAAATATGTTAAAATATGAAAAAATTATGTTGACATGAGTAAAAAATCTGATATAGTATTAATTAATAAATAACGATTGTCAAAGAGTAATATTGATCAAACAATAAACATTCAAAATTTAAAGAAGACTTTTACAATTTATTCCCTCTACATAAACGGTACTGACGACCGATGTAGACTCGATCATCCAGTTAGAAATTCCGCATAAGGAGTAAGCTGTGCTACTAACGAGGCATGACAGAGCAATGCTACCAATTAAGGTTTATCAAAACAGTGCGTACTGAAAACTTTAATGGGTTTATTATAACCACACAGAATTAAATTAAAAAATGGAGGTATTTATTATGAAACGGTTTACATTCGTACTTGCTTTTCTAGCCATGTTAGTGTTTTCCACCAATGTTGTATTTGCGGGTGCCCAGGATTTTACTTTGGTAAACAAGACAGGCGTTACGATTACGAAACTTTACGTAGCACCGTCAAAATCCAATGACTGGGAAGAAAATATTCTAGCAAAAGATGTTTTATTAGATGGCGAAACCTTTGATATTGCTTTTAGTGGACAAAAATCTACTTTTTGGGATATTCGTGTAGAGGATAATAAGGGTAATTACTCAGAGTGGGAGCATTTTAACCTGAAGGAAGTGTCTAAAGTTACTTTGAAAATGAACGGTCAAGCCGAATACGAATAATATCATGGCTGGCAGTTTAACCAGATCCTTGGTTTAAAACGTGATTAATAAAAATTTGGCAAGTTCGTGATTATGGGAGGGACTCAGAAGTCCTCTCCAATGCACTGAAAAGGGCTGCTTCAAAGTAGGTTTTAGTATCCTATTTTGAGTGGCCCTTTTCTCATATAAATAAATTCGGGGGGATATTTTAATGAAATCTAGAGCAAAAGTTGTGGTCATAGCATTAATTATTTCATTTATTGCTTCTGTTATTCCAGTCTATTTTTCTTATTCTTCCAGTGTAGCTGTCGTAAATGCGGCTAGTATTTTAGAATAGAGAGATACTGCTTAATCAGTTAATCGGTACTAAGTCTTCTTGCCATTGTATCCAGTTCCGTACCCATGCTACCCACATCTTCAATAGCTCCAGCTACTTGTGTGATGGCCTGCGCTATCTGTCCGATGACATCATTCATTTGCATCAATTGCGCTGATGTATAGGAACTATCTGACTGAATACGCTTGATGATATTGCTTATCGTTTTAACTGATTCCGTTGTGTTTCCGGACAGTTTTCGTATCTCGTCGGCGACAACGGAAAAACCACGGCCTACATCCCCTGCTCTCGCTGCCTCAATAGCGGCGTTAAGGCCAAGAAGATTTGTCTGTCCCGCTACGTTTTTAATGATGCCAAGGACATCGTCAGTTTCTTTAACGCGACCTTGAGATTCAGACACAATATTGGTCAGGCTACTGCATACAGCCGAAATTTCTTCAGCTTGAGCAGATATCTCCTCAGTGGTGCTTGCTAGATTGTATATAGCATCACTTATTTTCGCCGCCATCTGCTGAAGAAGTTCTTGCTTCTCAATGGATTCTACTGCTGCTACGCCTCCGATGACCGTGCCCTGCTCGTCGCATATTGGATAGGAGATAGCAATATATGGTATGCCAAAGATGGCTTTATCTCCCCTGGTAATCGCCCGGCACTTTCCTTTCATAGCATTAACAATTGCCGTACCCGCTTTCAATGGCTGACCTGGTGTAATTTTAAGGTCCAGCGTTTTTCCATGTTTGTAAAAAATGTATTTGTCACGGTCAGAGATCGCTATACCTACGTCATTGGTTGACAGGTTTTGAATCATTGGAATAATTCGAATGTACTGTTCTAACGTGGCTTTTGACAAAGTAATTTCCTCCTAAATGGGGGCTGATTTTTCTATACAGATATGTAATATTTATGCACATTCCATGCCATTATATACCATTAGCTGTAAAACCTTGAACATAGCTCATAAAAATTGAATTAGCAGCGCTGTTTTTGCTGCATATTTGCACATTTTGTATATTCTCTTATACACTAGAGTCTAAAAATATAGACAATAGTGTTCATATGGATTATCCTAAAAAGATATTGCTAGTAGAAAACTCACAACTTGATACAATGCTATGCTGACGTATTCCTTGGTTAAATTTCACGATAATTAGTCATGGATAATCGGGAGTTTAGGATTAATCGGGGGGAACCGTATCATCTCTAACGGCTAAAAGTGGTCTCAACCTTTACAGGAAAGACCAATTTTTGTTAGCCTCTGGAGTGACTGACCTCATCACCCTGCAAATATAGAAACAAAATTATACCTGGCAGTGAGTGAAATAACCCTGCAGAAGGCAAAAAAAATGATAAGATTATTTTATCATTTGATGATCAGTCGCAGAATTATTTCTTGCAAAAAGCCCCATCAATCGCAGTGGTTGATGGGGCTTTGTCATGTCATCGGAAAGGTCGTCTGAAGTCTCAAAGGTTTAATATAGAAATTTAAATATTGGTAAGTGGAAAGGGAAAGAAGGCATGATAAAAACAGCTCATGTTAGGAAAATTGAAGCATTGAGGGGGATACCTAGTGAAGTGGTTGATGTTATTGGAGATATAGTAACTATTTAAAATACAGATTAGGGTGAACATAGAAATATAAATTGGGCGGCAGATTTGTATGATGATGAAGATAAATGTTCATTCGAAGTCAATGGATAGATGATTTAAAGCAGTTTTTGCACAGGGGCGTTCACTAGTACCACACTTAAACAGATTTTCCATCTATACTTTAGGTGTATTTTTAGGATTTGATTATAATTACCTGTGATCCATGAATCTAGTAGGTTTTACATCAAAAATAATATTTTCATTAGTATATATTATTTTTGATGTTAAGAACATCACTTTACTATAAGATAAAGAAAGGACAATAGTGGTTCGTTTCGAATGAGAGAGAGAATAAGGAGTGAATGAATTTAGTGTTAGAGGGGGTATTAGTGGATGATATACGATTGCTACGATTTTCTAAGTTAATTTGCACAAGATAACCAATTAGGCTTATAATGGCGAAAACGCCTGCAAGGATTCTAACACGAATCCTTGCAGGCGTTTTGTATGTATAGAAAATATTAAGGTGATAGATTAAGTATATTAGGTTATTATTGAGTTGGCTCATCGAAACATCTATTAAAATAATAGGGGGTTGTATATGGATTGGTTAACTGGACTTTGGCTGACTATTATAGTAGCTTCAGTAATTTTCATGCTAGCGATAGATAGATATTTCAGAAAACGAAGAAACAATCGGCGGCTCGGACTAAGAAGTGATGTTCAATTTTGGAATTTTAATGGCAACTTAAGTAGTGAGAATAGTCTGAAACCGAAATTGGGAGGCGATAGTGGTGGCGGCGCAGGAACTACGAGAAACTTTGCGGCTTTAACTACTGAATCGGCAGGTGTTGCAGATGTCCGAGTCATTACAGTAAATTCTATTATGAATGGGGAGCTCAGAGGTGATATGGTACTCGATGAAGTTGGTGAACACCTGCTGCCGTTCGCAAATACAAACTCAAACATTATAGACGACTCCAGGGGACGGTTTGTATAGGGTTCAATCGGAAGTTTTGCGTGTCGAAAGGCTCACCAAGCAGTGAAATGAGCTGCTTGGTGAGTCTTCTTCTGTTCAACTAAGTTTTGAATTTAATTCCACTAGAAGACTAAATCTTTTTCTGAAAAAAAGTAAAAAGTATGTCCTTTTTATGGTATTGTTAAATCGCTAAAAACAACAAACCAAAGGAACATACTTTTACCTTTATGATTATAACATACGCAGCTAAACCAATAAATACCTCCAATAAAATAATTCGTGCGCCTCCCACATTGTTTGATTAATCAGCATTTTAACACAGCATAAGCAGGAGGTCGTATTGATATGAAAAACTATGAACAACAAATTAATCTATACTTTGAACTAAAAGAGATGCCCGAATCTTCGCGAGAGTCCTATTTGCGTCGCATGCAGGCATTCATTGCCTTTATCCAAAAGCAAAATCAGAGCATCAATGACATAACAGAAACCAATATTCAACAATATATCCTGTATCTCAAACAGGAAAAAAAGCTATCTGCCGGAACCATCAACAACTATATTTCCGGCATTAGATGGTTTTATACCATTATTTTAGATAAAGAGTGGAATGCAAAAAAAATCCCTCGCATGAAACGAGTCCCTGCTTTTCTCGTAGCTCCTGCCAAAGCAGATGTGCTAATGTTGATAAACACAACTATAAACCTTAAACATAAAGCTTTTTTAGTCTTACTTTATGGAAGCGGCTTACGAGTCAGCGAAGTAGCTAAACTGAAAATTGGCGATATTTGCAGTAAAAATATGACTGTCCGAGTAGAGAACGCCAAACATAATACCAATCGGTATACGATTTTGTCAACTTCTGCCCTTGATATACTCCGCGAATATTTTAAAATGTATTTTTTGCCCAAGGCCTTCCAGCGTGAAGACTGGTTATTCCCAGGACGCAATCAAGGTGAACACATTAACGTCAAAAGTATAAAAAATACCTTAATCAAACTCCGCAATTGCCTACACTTGAACCCGAATATTTCTTCTCATACATTGCGGCATGGATTTGCTACCCACTCTCTAGAAGATGGGGTTGATCCCATATTTATTCAACAAATGCTCGGGCATAAATATCTTCAGACGACACTAGCGTACCTTCATATGACTTCAAAAAGCCTTATGGGCGTTAAAAGTCCGCTTGATACAATTGATGGAAAAAAATATGACTAATGTACAAGATGTTTTCCATAACTTTCATGACCAATTTAAACAAAACCACTCTTTATCTCCACAGCAAGCCAAAAATTCTTGGGATATCATGAATTGTAGAACTGCGGTTTTAGGTGCCAATGCCTTTCTGTGCGAAGAATGTGGTCATCTTGAAATCCGCTATAACTCATGTCGTAATCGTCACTGCCCGTTATGCCAAGGTATTAAAAAAGATATTCTTCACGCCCCTTACTTTCACAACGTGTTTACCATGCCTAAAGAGCTTCATTCCTTGATTTATCAGAACCAAGCACTACTGTACAATTTAATGTATAAAGCAGTTGCTCAGACCCTTCAAGAGCTTTCATTCGATGATAAATATCTAGGAGCACAAATTGGCTTTTTCTCCTTACTTCATACCTGGTCTCAAGATTTACATTATCATCCACATATTCATACTGTGATCTTGGCTGGTGGATTAACAAAGGACAATCGTTGGCTAAACAGTAGCAAAAAGTTTTTTATTCCTGTAAAAGTATTGTCAGAAATATTTCGTGGCAAATTTCTTCACTATCTAAAACAAGATTACCACAAAAATTTGCTTATGTTTTATGGTAATGCTCGGCAATATGAAAATCCTAAACTTTTTAAAAAATTACTAACTCAATGTTACGACAAAAAGTGGTACTCCTATACGAAAAGAACCTTTTCTGGACCGATGGCCGTTGTGAAATAATTAGGGAAATATACCCACCGTATTGCTATATCTAATACCAGGATTGTCGCCATGGGTGAAGATACAGTAACAATCAAGGTAAAAGATCGTACAAATAATAATCAGACAAAGCGGGTCACATTAAAAGGTGTTGAATTCATCCGCCGTTTTCTAATGCATGTATTGCCGAAGGGGTTTGTGAAAATCAGGCATTATGGGCTACTGGCAAATCGCAACAAGAAAACCAAGTTGGAGCAAAGCCGAAAATTAACAGGTAGTCCAGCTTACCAAGCAAAATTTGAAGGTCTGTGTACTGCTGCGATTCTTTCGATCATTATCGGTAAAGATATAAATGTATGCCCTACATGTGGTAAAGGTCAACTTAAGCCAAGCTATTCTCTATTCATAGGAGCCTCACCTTAACTTCCATAAAATAGCATATAAAGAATTGCGACCCATTTGAGGGGAGGGGGAAAGTCTGATATAATATAGCTAAATCAATAACTAACATGAGGCAATTTACATATAACTCCATGAAAAATCATCATAATGAGAAGTTTTCTTAAAAAAAGCCGACCGTGGTAAATTGAAAATCCATAGCTAAATACACCGCGATTTCCTTCTTCCTGGGCAATCAAAAATTTTGCGCGTAGATATTTTTAAGGCTCACCATGCAGTATTTTCACTGCTTGGTGAGTCTTTCGACACGCAAAACTTCCGATTGAACCCTATACAAACCGTCCCCAAGAGTCAAAAAGAACCGTCCCCAAGAGTCTCCCAAGAGTCCCTAGTAGGGTTCAGGCCCAATAGTCACTACCCGTATTTTGAGGTGGTGACTATTTTTTTTGCGTAAAGCGATGGTCATCATGATTAACCCTAGCATTGCTGGGGAAGTTTCGATAGATCATACCACAATGTATGTAATCTATAATCTATTTGAGCTGGACTTTGGTTCCGTTGATATTGTTAATATTTTTTCGAATGTAGATGGTAGTAGAAAAACAAAGGAACGCATACCAGAAAGTGATAAAGAAAATGAAAATCAGATAGTGATGTCTGCGGAAAAGGTTGATACCATTATTATTGCCTGGGGGAAAGTCGGCGATCATAATAAAAACATCCAGGAGAAGCAAGACGCTATTCTGAATATGTTAGGGCAGTATGAAGATAAGCTCTTTATTATAGGTGACCATAATGGGAATGTAGGTCTTCATCCTTTAACACCTAAAATTCGGTTTAGCTGGAACTTAGTGAAATTTAGCTTGCGGGGGAATCTAGAAGTCAAATCAGTAGACGTAATAGTGATGAACAAATAAAAATACGGAAGAAATTCATCGGTTAACATTAGCGGATAGATTTCTTCTATATTTAGCTGGATTTTATAAATTGCAATATAAAATAATGGATGTAGAATGTATCTTTTCCGGGATTTCATGCTGGCCACTTTAGTAACGGATATATCAGAATCTTTAGGGGTAAAGAGAGGGGCGAGGCTTAACTTTTAAAATATTGATAGGTCTCATGGTTTTTTTTTATAATATCAGAAACTCCCATGCCGCTAGCGCAGCACAACGTAGGATAAAAATAGGCTTAGACCAGCCTCTATATTTGTTCCGTACAGAATGGGATAAAAACAAGAAGAAGGCTATGGTGCTAATGGTTAGTCCCAGCTAATTTTGTTCCTTAAAGTGATTTGACCACATCAGTTTACTATGGTGTGACGTGGGGGCTGTGATTAAGGGGAGGGTCATACTAACCGTAGTTCCTTGCTCACTATTACTAGTGATGTTTAACTGACGGCCAAAAAATCTGCCGAGTCTCAGATTGATATTGCATAAACTAACACCTTTTTTATGGTTGTCAATTTTAAACAAAGTGGCGATTTTCTCTGGCGAAATACCTATGCCATTATCAATGATTTCAATGGTTAGGTTATCATTGCACGCGTTGATACGGATCATTACTTCGCCGCCAGCAATTCTCTTTAATAACCCATGCCTAACTGCGTTTTCGACTAGGGGCTGAATGAGTAGTGGTGGCAGATAGTACTGTAGCAGTTCATTATCAATGTCATACATTACACTAAGACGTGAGCCGAATCGGGCTTGTTCAATTGCAACATAGGATTTCACTAAATCTAGCTCATTTGCCAAGAGAATAAATTTGGTATTGTCCTGAATATCAAAACTGCGACGTAGATAGTTACTGAATTCAGCCAGTAGCTGACCAGCTTTGGCACTGTCAGTGTAACAAAATGATGTGATGGTGTTTAGTACATTATAGAAAAAGTGAGGTTTGATTTGTGCTTGCAGAAAAGCCATTTCAAACCTGATAGCCGATTCAGCGGACTGTTTAAGCTCTAGCAGATTTTTTGTTCGTACCTTTAACACTTTGCTGGTGAAGGGTTTGGTTATAAAATCATTGGCACCGACTTCAAAGCCAGTTATGATATCTTCAATGGTATTGTGCGTTGTAAACATAATGATGGGCAGTTCAAACAAAGAATATGTTTCACGAATCTTTTTGCAAACTTCATAGCCTGACAGCTTAGGCATCATGACATCAAGAAGCACCAAATCAATATAGGGGTACTGCTCAAGTAATTCTAGAGCTTCTATGCCACTATTTGCTGTAAGGATATTAATATTTTCCAAAATGAATACATTTAAGATGATTTGCAGATTGGTGGGTTCGTCGTCAACAGCTAGGATTGTGAAGGGATGTTGTCTGGACAGTTCTTGCTGGCTAGTGTCTAGAAGTGGTGTGAGAAACTTGTCATGAGAAGCGATTAATTCTTCGGAAGGCGTTAAGGTAGTGACAGTATCGTTACTCGTACTTATGGGCAAGGAGAAAGAAAATTTTGTTCCTTTGCCAGGAATGGACCATTCTATCCAGATTTCGCAGCCCATTAAGGAAAGCAGGCTTTTGGTGATAGCAAGTCCGCCAGTGTCGCTGGTATATTCTCGGTCGATGCCAAAGCTAGTTCGCTTATAGGGCTCAAAGATACGCTCTTGCTCTTCTGTGGGTATGCCACTACCGGAATCCTCAATTGAAACATGTAACATATCTTGGTGTTGTTTGGCACTGATCGTGACTTTGCCTTCCGTAGTAAATTTAAGTGCATTATCAATCAGGTTATACAATATTTGTGCGCCGCGGTTTTCATCAGCCCAAACATAAGGGGTATTAGGGTCAATTTCATTAACTAACTCGATGGTGCTGTTTCTGCTGATGCTTCGAAAAACAGTCAATAAAGTATTGACTGATGAATATACATCCACATTAACGGGATGCAATGTCAAAGTACCTATTTTGAGTTTGACCACATCCAACAGATCATTAGCCATATGGCTAAGACGCGTTGATATATCAATGATTAATCGAATATTTTTGCTTTGTTGCAGGGTTATGTTGCATGAGCTTTCTGTAAGTACCGATTGCGCAATATTAATAATACCCTGTAACGGAGTTTTAATTTCATGAGAGGTGATTAACAAGAATTTATCTTTCATGATATTGAGTTCCAATAACTCATTTGACATATTTTGAATCGCAATATAAGCGGTGCGAAAGCGAAAAACCAGCAAAAAGGAAAAGGAGAATACCCAAGTAGTTGCGCCGAAAAACCAGATTAAGCGGTTGGCTTTGAAAGCATAAAGGTATAATAAAGCATCAGCATAGGACAAAACAACGCAAGAAAAAGCGATAATCAAAACTTGTAGCTCGATAGATTCACTCGGATTATCACGTTGCTTATATAAGGCTGTTGATAGTAAAATAATAAAATAGCTATAAAGTAGCATTTGTAAACCAACAAAATAATTTTCAATTAATGAAAAATAAGATATTGGCAAAAAGATGACTGACAGAATATAGCTCCCATATACAATGTTAATGCTGTTTTTAATTCGGTTGGGAAAAAAAATCTGCAATTCCTCTTTCAAAAACAAAGTGATGGTTACCATGCTTGCGGCGATACAGATGGTTTTGGCTTTATAGAGCAGCTCAAACTCTATCCATGGGAAAAACTGATAAATGAGTTTCTGGTCATGGGATAATTCGGTAATGGCTACAAAAATGCAGTATAGACCGAATAGTAATGCGGTGTATTGCTTCTTATGAAAAAGGAATATTCCTAGATGATAAATGCCGATGGTAAATATAGCGGCAAACAGGATTAGTTCAAAGCGTGCCAGGTAGTTCTCTTTGGCTAGAATATCTTGCTGGTTGCCGAATAAGATTGGCAGAGCAATTCCTGCGGAAGGATAATTATAATTTGCCACTTGGACAATGATTTCGATGTTGTCATTATCCGTATTGAAAAATGTTACATAAGGAACATTATAAGACACAAAGTCATCTTTATTAGTGGCGACAACCCCATTATGACCTCTTTCCATTCCATTGACAATCAAGCTGTGGGCTGACCGGATACTGCCTGTTTTTAGACCCATGGTCAGTTTGGTCGGCAGTATTTTTACTGTTAACCGATAGGTGGCATAGTTGATATTGCTTACTGGAGGAGCACTGAATTGGGATTGCCAATCACCAGGTACAGTGATGTAACCGGTCAAGTGCGGTTTGGTAGCCGTGCTATTTGGTTGAAAGTTTTCAGGAGCCAGCAATTGTTGCCCGTAAAATTCCCATTGGCCATTTAGACTAACAGGTCCTTGTTGCATAAAGTCCCAGGCCGAAAGATCAACACTACCATTTACGGCTTGCGGCGAAGGTACAGTTGGTTGATCAGCCCCCAAAAAAGAGTAGATCGTAATCAGAGTTAGAGCCATCAGCCCAATTGATAATATGAGATATTTTTTTATCACAGTAATCATGAATGAGTAATCGCTCCCATCGGTTAATGGTTTTTAAACTGTAGATTCACCAATAATAGATTAATTCCTGCCAATAGACAGAAAACCAATCGTCCTTTGATCATAGTTGTCAAGAATTTGTACAGAGATAGTTGCTATAATGACTTTATAATTATGACAGGAGCGCTGATGATTATGATTAAAGCGATCATCGTTGATGATGAACAACCCGCTGTGGATATATTAAAATATTTTCTAGTTAATAACGGCAAGGTAGAAGTGGTAGCAGAGTTCAACGACCCACTAGCTGTGATGGAGAACTTTCAAAATATAAAGCCTGACGTGGCGTTTTTGGATATGGATATGCCGGGGATGGACGGGCTAGAACTCGGTAAGCGGATGCTAACATTGCAAAAAAATATCATCATCGTATTTGTGACGGCTTTTCGTGAATATGCGGTAGAGGCATTTGACGTGCAAGCGGTAGATTATTTACTAAAACCGCTATTACAGGAAAAGGTTGATCGGGCAATCGAACGAATGATTGCCAAACATACGAAGGAGATGTCAACTGGGATCGCGATACCGTCTAGCAAATTGTTGTGTTTAGGCAATTTTGCTGTTCACACTACAGCCGGCGAGTATAATGTTAAGTGGCGTACGAGAAAAGTGGAGGAACTGTTTGCGTATTTGCTATACTACCGAAATACGGCTGTAGACAAGTCAAAGATTATTAATGCCTTGTGGTACGAGGGAGAATGGGAAAATGCTGACAATAAACTGCATGTTGCTCTCAGTCTGCTCAAGAAAAATCTGCGGGAGGCAGATTTAGCCATTGAGATAAAATTTTCTGCTGGTTGTTACTGCATGGAGGTGGGGGACGGCATACGGTGTGATGTTGATGAATTGAAGGAATTTATTGATCAGGATCTGGTTGTCAATCATGATAATGTTGAGAAATTTGTACACGTAGCCGCTTTGTACCGAGGAGACTTTTTTCAGGACAAAATTTATCAATGGTGCGAACCTGAACGCATGCGGCTGCAAAAATATTATTCGAATATCATCAAGAAGTTAGCTGCATATTTTTTACTCAAACAAGAATATCAAATGGCTGAGGATATATTGAATCAGGGAATCGGAAAGTTGCCGCTAGAAGAAGATTTACATGAACTCTTGCTGAAAACATTATTCTGGCTGAATAATCGCATTAGGATGATAAAGCACTATGAATATATGGAAAGAGTAATCCGCGAACAACTAGGCCTTGATATACGTCCGGATATAAAGCGGTTATATGAGAAACTGATGAATTCACAAGAGGATTATGAACAAGTTAGATAAGCAAGTTGTTGATAAAATTTAAAAGTAAATGTAACCTATTTCTGCAATAAATGACGAATAAAATGAAAGGGATATTGACTGCTGCTGATATGCGAAGATCGGCAGCAGTTTTTATTGTATTGATTTATACAGGAAAAGACATTAATCGAGCTGAGTTGTCAAGAAAAAATTAAGAGCCATTTATTATAATAGAATTAATAATGAGTAAAGCATTTTGCTAAGGAGACGAATTTTATGAAGATATCACGTAAATGGCAGCGGATGTGGCAGCGGTTAGCACATTATCGTACTGCATCATCGGGCAAGGAAACCTTGTCAGTTGTTCGTCCATACGTTTTGGCAGCTGGGCTGACTGCCGGATTATTGTTATCAGCAGTCGTGATGCCAGGTGTAGTACAGGCAGCTCCGACTAGCGGACAGGTGACGGCAGGGCAGGGCAGTATTGCCCAAAATGGCGCCAATACCACAATTAATCAGACCAGCGACAAACTAGCCATCAATTGGCAGTCTTTTACTATTGCGCAAAACGAAAAAGTGCAATTTATTCAGCCCAGCAGTCAGTCTGTTGCTCTCAATCGCGTAGTTGGCAACACAGCTTCGCAGATTTATGGTCAGCTCAATGCGAATGGCAAGGTCTTTTTGATCAATACCAATGGCATCTTGTTTTCGCCGACAGCTAGGGTTAGTACTGGCTCACTGGTAGCATCAGCTCTTGATATGACAGACAGCAATTTCATGGCTAGCAACTATAAATTCACTCAAGGCGGAGCAGGCGGTACGGTGACGAACCAAGGCAATATTACGGCAACGGCTGGTGGATATGTAGCGTTATTAGGACAACAGGCTGTCAACGAAGGTGTGATCGTGGCCAATCAAGGCAGTATTGCCTTAGGAGCAGGTCAGCAAATGACCCTTGATATGACGGGCGATGGATTGATCAAACTGGCAGTTGATCAAGGTGCGGTAAATGCCCAGGTTGAAAATAAAAATTTGCTGCAGGCCGATGGTGGTTTGGTTATCATGACTGCCAAGACCGCTAGTGAGTTATCCGGTACGGTCATCAATAATACTGGCATGGTTCGTGCCCAGTCGCTAACAACGCGGAATGGGAAAATTGTGCTGGATGGCGGTAATGGTTGGGTACAAGTGGCTGGAACGTTAGATGCTTCGGCTCAGGAGCAGGGGGTTAATGGTGGCAGTGTTCAAATACAGGGACAAACCATCAATCTAGCCGCTGGGATTAACGCTGATGGACAAAATGGCGGCAGTATCACAGCCGTAGCTAGCGGCAGTCTAGAACAGTCGGGGGTACTGTCGGCGATGGGTCAGACTAGCGGCGGTACTATCAGTCTTACGGCAGGCAATAATATTCTTCAGACGGTATCTGCTAACCTTACGGCAAAAGGGAGCGTCGGTAGTGGCGGCACTATCAGCCAGACCACTGGCAATCAGATGTATACTTCGGCTAATTTTGACGCGAGTGGGGCAACCGGTGGTACCATTGCTCTATCTGGTAATGTGGTACGTTTTATGGGAGCAGCAGCGGATGCTTCCGGTACAGTTTTGAGCGGTGGTACGATTACCATCGGCGGCGGCTGGCATGGAGCTACGGTGGGTGGACAAGCTAACGCAGCGACAACCATTGTCAGCGGCGGTTCGACACTGAAAACAGATGCTGGGCAGACTGGCAACGGCGGACAGATTATCGTGTGGTCGGAGCAGGAGACGGACTTTGCTGGCGGCTTATCGGCGCGGGGCGGCAGCCAATCCGGCAGCGGCGGGCAGATGGAGGTATCCAGCAAGGGGGATTTAGGGTTTGCTGGTCAGATTCTGGCTGGCAGTGGAAAAACGGCTACGCTACTTCTTGATCCGAAGAATATTACTATTTCGGCAACGAGCGGTGGACTGGATACGTTTCCGCTACTAGATCCTAATCCAGGTTCGAATAATAACTTTGGTGCTACTACCGTGGCACTGTCAACGGGCAATGTCGTGGTAAGTAGCCCTAAAGACAGCTTTGGAGCTACCAATGCGGGAGCGGTATATTTGTTTAACGGTGCAAATGGTGCGCTACTTTCCACGCTGCAGGGCAGTCATGCCAATGATAACGTGGGCATGACTGGTATAACCGCCCTGACGGGCAATGGCAACTTTGTGGTGCAAAGCGCCAATTGGAATGGCGGCTTTGGGGCGGTGACCTGGGGGAGCGGCATAAGCGGCTGGGGGAATGGAGATACGGCTCTTGTGAGCAATGGGAATAGTTTAGTTGGTACAAGTTCTACTGATCATGTTGGCAGTGTGTATAATATTAATAGTAGTACTACATACAGTTTTAGTGCGGTAACCCCGCTGACGAACGGCAACTACGTGGTGAATACGCCGTCTTGGTCCAATCCGATTACTGGCGTGCAAGCGGTCGGGTCAGTGACCTGGGGCAGCGGCGTAGCTGGGATAAACGGTGAAATCAGCAGTAGCAACAGCTTGGTCGGTGTTACCAGCGGAGACCAGGTCGGGTTTATTAATAGTAGCGCATCTAATGGGATAACCGCTTTAAGTAACGGCAACTATGTAGTCACCAGCAGCCTGTGGAACAGGGCAGATGTGGCATATGCTGCTGGGGCAATTACGCTAGGTAACGGCAACAGCGGCATAACCGGAATTGTCAGTACCAGCAACAGCTTTGTGGGAACTAATAATGGCGATGCTATAGGCAATGCCGGTATTACCGAGCTGAAAGGATCCAATCTTGGGCACTATTTTGTGGTGAACAGTCCGTATTGGAATAATTTAGCTGGCGCAGTCACGTTATTACCAACTGATGTTGCTACTTTTACCGCTACATCAGCAGGGAGGACTCCTGACAGCAGCAACAGCCTGATTGGAGCTATCGGTACTAACAATGACGCGGCATCATCTTATATTGGGGCTGGTGGGATTACAGCATTATCTAATGGTAATTATGTCGTGAACAGTGGGCTTTGGAGTGATCAGGGGACACGGCGTGGTGCTGTGACGTTAGTGAATGTCGGTGTCAACACTAATGTGACCGGGATCGTCAGCTCGAACAACAGCCTAGTCGGCGGCCATGATAACGACCGTATTGGCAATGGCGGTATTGTAGAGGTTGGCAATAGTAATTTCGTGGTGAAAAGTCCGTCGTGGAAGACTGAGACTGGGGCGGTAACTTGGGGTAGCGGTACGAGTGGGGTGACAGGCGTAGTCAGTGCTAGTAACAGTCTGGTAGGCAGCAAGCAAAAAGGCGCTGGGTTTGATGATCCTGGTGATCAGATCGGGATGGATTGGTCAGACAGCACTGATTCGACAATCACAATTTCAAGCGTTAAGGTACTGAGTAACGGCAATTATGTGGTGCTTATCCCTAATTGGCATACTGCGGGTGCTATCGTTGGGGCAGCGACCTGGGGAGATGGCAATAGCGGGGTAACAGGGACGATTAGCGCTAGCAACAGCGTGGTCGGCAGCACTGCAGGCGACATGATTGGTTATGGAGGCTTGGTAGAGGTAGGTAGCCACAACTATGTTCTAGTCAGTCCTGCATGGAATGGTAACTGGGGAGCGGTAACCTGGGTGGACGGCAGTACCGGACATACTCAGAACAACAGTAATGTCATCAGTACGGCTAACAGTTTGACTGGCACGGCGGAGGGCGATACTGTCGGCTTCGGCGGAGTGGTGGTCTTGACAAACGGCAATTATGTGGTGTCCAGTCCATATTGGTCGAGTAGCAAAGGGGCGGCGACTTGGGGCAGTGCTACAGCAGGGGTAAGTGGAAGCGTCAGTTCTGCCAACAGCTTGGTTAGTAACAAAACCTACTCCTATGTTGGTATTGGTAGCCCTGGAAGTCATGGAAATTTAATTACCGCTTTAACGGATGGCAACTACGTAGTAGCCAGTCCGTTGTGGCAAAACGGTGGTGCGCATAATGCTGGTGCGGTGACTTGGGTCAATGGCTTTAATGGTCACGCCATGACTGGCAATAATACTATTAGTGTCTACAATAGTTTAGTTAGCGATTCGCCCAACGATCGTGTCGGTTCTGGCGGGGTGGTGGATATAGGCAATGGTCAGTATGTCGTAGTTAGTCCATGGTGGAATTCTAAGACCGGTGCGGTGACTTTGGTGAAGGATCCACTTGATGCATTTTGCCTGGTCGACGCCTCTAACAGTGTAGTCGGCAGTGATTCAAACACATATCTTGGCTATGGTGGGGTAACAGCACTGACCAATGGTAACTATATCATCAGCAGTCCGTTGGAAGTCTCCCACACCTCAGGAGAAACAGGTGCCATGACCTGGGGGCTTGATGCGAATGGCAATGGCTTGACCGGAACCATCAGTGCAGCAAACAGCTTGTATGGCGGGAATGTTGTAAATTATGGAACGTTAGGAGCTTCAGGAGCGAAGGTAAAAAAATACGGCGATTACGCCTTAATTTCCGATCCGAGAGGGTACGGCCGGGTGGATGTCATCCGGGGGCTGCTGACGTCCGAATCTCCTAATGGACAGCTCTATACTTATAAACCAGGAGAAAACGTGACGATTGGAGCTAGTGATGTTGAGGCCATTTTGGGGGCGGGGACGTCACTGACGCTTCAGGCCAACAATGATATTAATGTCAATAGTGGGATTAATGTTCAGGGTGGCGGTGATCCGAATCAGATCGGCAGCCTTACGTTACTGGCCGGACGCAGCATTTTATTAAATAACAGCATTTCTATTAGTACGGGTGGCGGCGATTTTACGGCTATTGCCAATGATACTGGTGCGAATGTTGCGTATCGTGACAGCGGCCCGGCGGTAATTACCGTAAATGCTGACATCATGGCTGGTAATGCAACGCTTAAGATCGACAGCGGCGTTGCTGGGGCTGATGCCAATCATAAAGCATCTGGCGATATTACCATCGCAAATCAAAGAGTCGTAATGGGAGATTACTCGCTACTCATTGCCAATGAAGGACCAGGAAATGGTGGGATTCAACTCAACAATGGTGCCAGTATCGTCAGCGGACTTAATGGTACGGTAACCCTGAAGAGTAATGGCGATGTGGTGGAAGAATATGGCTCGTCTTATATTTTCGCAGGCAATTTAGAACTGCTAGGCAGCGGCAATTATTATCTAAGGTCGAATAATTATGTTTCTACATTGGCTGCTAGCGGTGTCGGCAATTTGATTTTTTGTACGGATGACAGTGGCTATGTTCCAACCATAACGGTGGGCATGGTGAATGAGACGCAGGGAATTACTGCTACCGGCGCGGTCAAGATTGCAGGGGGAAGCAGTATTATCCTTAACAAACCCATCACTACCACTGCTGTTGCCGGCGCAGATCCTGGTTATGAGGATTATGATGGCGCAATTACGCTGTACAGTAATACCAATTTTGTCAATACTGTCGGCGCGAGTGCCCTAACTACTGGCGCTGGCGGCAAGTGGCTGGTTTATTCCGTTGATCCAAGTTTGGATACGGTGGGCGGATTGCCTTATGACTTTAAGCAGTATAGTGCAGTCTATAGCAGTAGTACAATACTAGGCACCGGCAATGGGCTGGTATATTCGATTGCGCCACAGATTGGGTTGAATACCAGTCTGATCGGAAGTGTTGAAAAAACCTATGATGGCAATACGGCGGCAACTCTTACAAATGCAAACTATAGCTATACAATTAGTCCAGGTACCACTGCAATTGGTTCTGATATCATCACTACGCCCACTTTTCCGACCGCTGGCAGTTATGATACCGATGCTATCGGCACAGGCAAGACCGTTTCAGTGGATATAAACAATGTGACGATAAATGCAACTAGTAGTACTGGAAAACCAGTTTATGGATACATATATGTGGTTCCCGACTCAACTACTATAAGTGCGCCGATTGGCATAATCAACGCTGTGGGCACAGGCACAGGCACAGGCACAGGCACAGGCACAGGCACAGGCACAGGCACAGGAACAGGTACAGGTACAGGAACAGGAACAGGAACAGGAACAGGAACAGGAACAGGAACAGGTACAGGAACAGGAACAGGTACAGGCACAGGAACAGGTACAGGAACAGACACAGGAACAGGTACAGGAACAGGTACAGGTACAGGAACAGGAACAGGAACAGGAACAGGTACAGGTACAGGAACAGGAACAGGTACAGGTACAGGTACAGGAACAGGAACAGGAACAGGTACAGGTACAGGTACAGGTACAGGTACAGGCACAGGTACAGGTACAGGTACAGGTACAGGTACAGGTACAGGTACAGGTACAGGAACAGGTACAGGAACAGGTACAGGAACAGGTACAGGTACAGGAACAGGTACAGGAACAGGTACAGGTACGGATACAACAACGCCGACTACGCCGACAACGCCGGCAACAGATCCGACTTATATGGCAGCGGTTAATAACAGTATAACTACTTCAACAGGGACAACTACTAATAATCCTGCAACTACACCAAACGTTCAGCAACCTGCGGTAACAACATCGACGGGTGGTGGAAGCTTGCAGACTACTGGCATTGCTGGAGTTCAAGTGGCAAATGGCGGTATTAATATTACTGGCACAACAGCAAGCACTTCGCCCAACAATTCGTCGACTACGGGTGCCAATAGCAATACAAACGTATTGCAGGGAAATAATCAAGCCACTGGTTTGGCGGGTAGAATTAACATGGTCTCCGCTGGTAATCAAAATAGCGGTTACAGCCTGACAATCACAAACCAGTCGGTAACGATTGATTTGCCTAATCGAACAGCTAATACAACTACTGGTGTTAGTACAGCAGCTACTACTTCAGCAGTCAATAATAAGAATGTGGTGATATTGACGGTTTCCAATACCCAAACATCTCCGACAGTGGTTGACACCTACAATGTTGCTGCTACTAGTAGCAGTCTAAGTGTAACCTCAGGTGCGCAGGCAAAAACGGATATTCCGCAGGAACCTGCTAATAATGCCAGACCAGAGACATTTAAATTGGCGAAGGCGGATGGTACTTCCGCTGAATTCAGCGTTACGTATGATAACGGGGCAATCAGTATAAAACCACTTAATGCTGAAGCTATAGAATTAAGCAAGGATTCTGGTGCTGGACTTAAAGTCGTAGTCGCAACAGGTTTAGCAACTGTACAGGACAAATTAGGAGTGCAGGCAGATACGATTGAAGCAGTGTATCTTAATAATAAAGAGTAAGGATGATGATCATGTCAAAGCAAGTAATGAGTAAAAAACTGATCTTGTCGATGGCGGCCTGCTTATTAGCAGGCTGCTCACCGGCGTTAGCCGCTAATGCTGTAAATCCAAATGTAAATGCTGGTACAATATTGCGGGATAGCCAGCAAGTGGAACGAAAACTGCCTGACCGTCAGCAACCTGAGGTAAAAGTAGAACAGGTAGTGAAACCGCCCATGGCGAAGGATGCTGGTTTTAAGACTATTGTTACTGGTTACCGTATCACGGGGCAGGATTTAGTTTCTGAATCAGAATTGTTGTCACTGCTGACTGATGATATCAATAAGGAATTAAATATGAATGGCTTGCAGCAGGCTGCAGATAAAATTGCTGGATATTTTCGGGGGAAAGGTTATTTTTTAGCCCAAGCGTATTTGCCAGTGCAGGAAATTAACGAAGGTAAAGTTGAGATTGCCGTAGTGATTGGGCGCTCTGGCGAAATTATTATTAAAAATCAGACCCGTGTGCCGAATGAAGTCATTATGCGGCAGTTAAAAGGGATAAAACAGGGAGATTATATCAGCATAAGCAATATGGAGCGGGCGGTTTTACTAGCAAGTGATTTGCCAGGAGTATCAGCGCAAACTACATTGATTCCCGGTAAACAGCCAGGTACAACGGATATTGTACTAGAAGCCAAAATTCGTGGTAATGAATGGTCGGGCAGTATCAGTACAAATAACTGGGGCAGTAGGCTAACCGGTTATAATCAAGGGATAGCAAGTTTGAATTTTAATAATCCTTTTCAGTTAGGAGATAGTCTAACTAGTAGTTTTACAAATTCCGGTGAAGGACTAGATAATGGAAGTATTGCTTACCATATGCCGATTAATGAGGGCAGTACGCTGAATCTAAGCTATTCCAAAGTTTATTATTCTTTGGGGCAGGATATGTCCTATCTAAATGCCAATGGTACGGCATACACTAATCATATTGACTGGAGCTATGCGTTGCGTAGGTCACGCAATAGCAATTATTCATTACAATTGGGCTATGACCAAAAACGAATGGAAGACAAAATTGATTATAACAGCAGTGTGACGCAAAAACGTAGTCATTTAGTCAGCATCGGTCTTATTGGTGATAGTAATGATACCTTTAGTGGTGGAGGTAATAACAGTTATAGCCTTAGTCACTATAGAGGTAATATCAGTGGACAAACTAATAGTAGTACTACCTTGGGAAACGGTTCTTTTAATAAAACTACGTATAGTTTGATGCGGCAGCAGGTTTTAAGTGAGAAATTGTCTTTATTTTTGTCGCTGAGTGGTCAGTTAGCAAATACTAATTTAGATTCAGCTGAAAAGTTTTCACTTGGCGGAGCCAATGGGGTAAGAGCGTATCCGGCAGGAGAGGCTTCGGGTGATGAGGCGCGACTAGGTACCATTGAACTACGGTATAACATGCCTACAAGCAATAACAGCTTATGGCAGGCATCTGCCTTTTATGATGCAGGTACAAGTTTTGTTGATAAAAATCCTACCCAGACGCTTTCGCCCAATCGCCGTTCACTTAGCGGAGCTGGTATTGGTTTAAGCTATATTGTGCCAGGCAAGTATTTAATTAAGGCTAATTATGCTTGGCGAACCTGCGGTGACTTGCCTCAAGCGGATACGACTTTTGGTAATGGCCGGTTATGGCTTCAAGGGGTAAAATATTTTTAGGAGTTGATACTATGAATCAGGAAGTTTTTGCAGATGGTATAAATGCAGTTCACGTTACTGGAAATATGGTGCGTATCGATTTAATGACACTTCAGCCTCATCTGAAAAATGAGCAAGGGCAGCCTATTTTTGATGTGAGCAGAAGAATTATTATGCCGCTAGAAGGGTTTATTCAGGCGTTTGCCGTGCAAGAAAATATTATAAAGCAACTGTTTGAAACAGGGGTACTTAAAAATGAGGTAGAAACGGTAAAAAAGGCAAAGACCGATAAGGATTAGCAAAAAAAAAGAATTCCAAAGTCAGTGTGCGCAAAGAAAGAGAGAAAATTTAAATGATAAAGATAAAAGATTATAATAAATTATTAGTATTATTGGGAATAGTTGTATTTTTAGGGCTTGTGAGCACGCCGCAGACGGCAATGGCCAGCGCTTCACCGATTGGCGTTGTAGATTATGGCTTCCTAATTAATCAGCACCCAGATACGTCAAAAGCTAATGAAGCGCTGCGGGCAGATAATGAGGTAGCAAGAAAAGAGTTTTCTGAAAAGCTAGCTACTATGAGCGATCAAGAGAAACAGAACCTTGATCGTCAATTGATGCAGAGATTAGAACAAAAGAGGCAGCAATTGTTAAAGCCAATTATCGATAGCATTAATACGGCGATGAAAGCAGTGTCTGATGCCAAGGGACTGACTGTAGTTGTGTACAAAAATAACGTTGCTCTTGGAGGAACTGATATTACAGAAGACGTATTAAAGAAAATTACTGGGAAGTAGATAAGAGTATTACAACTGTTAGTTTGATTATGAGTTAGATAATTTCGCCGTTATAGATGATACGGTGAACCGCATCATTTGTAATAACTAAAGAGTTCCTGCTAAATTTATATAAATTAGGCAGGAACTCTTTAGTTATTACATGGTAAGTATAAGTGCTATAAGCTAAGATTTAATAATATTGAGAATTAGTAATGAGTAGGATATGACTTGGAATAAGCGCACTATCGTTAAGTAACTGATTAGAAGAAGTAGCAATCGAAAAAAAATATAACACATAAGAGAAAACGTATTTTTGATTACTTATAGCGTGCGACATAATCTTGTAGATTCGCTGCATTGCTATTGATACGCTCTAAGTTAGATGCAATCTCTTCCGTAGTTGCTGCTTGTTCCTGACTGATTGCTCCAGTAATTTCAATTGATTTACTAATTTCGCTAACGGCTTGGCTTACTTCACGCAAGGTGCTTTGTATTTGTTTAACTGCATCTTGAGATTGTTCAGCCAGTTTTCTGACTTCTTCGGCAACTACGGCAAATCCTCTACCATGCTCGCCAGCGCGAGCTGCTTCAATTGCAGCATTTAAGCCTAATAGATTGGTTTGTGAGGCTATATTTTTTATGAACTCTAGAACTTGTGCTGTATGTTGATTTTTATCAATCAAGTTGTGAGCTATTTTTATTGCCTGCTGACCAGAAGCTGCAAGCTCACTCGCGCTCTTAGCAACTTGCTCCACGCTTTCTGCGACTTGTTTTGTCGAAGAGGCAAGGGATTGGACGGTAGCAACTAATTCAAGGCTATGTTTCAGATCAATTCCAGAACTTAAGGTCCCAATAATTTCTTTATTCACTCCGTAAATAGGCGTAAATATTGTTTTTATCGTGCGTCCATATATTTCAGGAGGAATATCAGCATAGGTATCTTTGCCTGTGCGAATGCACTCTACAATGGTAGTTACTTCTTTAATTGGCTTTCCTTTTGGTAAATCCAGTTCAAATTCTTTTGCTCTATAATAAGAAATATATTCATTTAAGTCAGTGAGTCCGACAGCCATATCTTCGCGAACGATTTTATTCAAATAGGGAAGAATAAATTCAAATGCAGCTAAAATATCCTCATTAGTTTGAATTTTATTGCTTGTCATTGGGTACGCTCCTTTATTTATTATATAAGACATATTGCAACGTTCGACAAAATATTGTAATATCCTTTAAAAATATGGAAAGAGGTGTATTGTTTTGTCGCTGAGTATGGCAGTTGCTATTGTTGGTTGGCAAATGGCATACAGGCTGGCAATAAAAGCGGTGTTATAGGGGGTCTTTTAGCACTCTTGCCAATTATTTGGGCTATTTTTGCTGCCTTTTTCACCTATAACTTCACTAGTGTTGATTAACCATTTATAGCCACAATTTTTTGGCTTTAATATTATTTTTTGTGCAATTATAAAAATAGTTTAGAATGACAGGAGCGATTAATGCCGCCAATAATTAGTAAGAGTCAAGCTCACTCATGGCTTGACTCTTACTTTTTCGCTGAACGGCCGCACTTTGCAACGCCATAGGAACAAAAAAGGCTGGGGTATCATATTTATATAGGAGATCTCGGGAGGTGTAATCAAAAATGAAGTATTGCTTTGAGTGGATCGCGCAAAAGGACATTGAGGTAATCCCAGGTAATTATTTTGAAAGTACTGTTCTGGTAGGGGATACTATGGACCCGAATACAGTTGGTCGCGATGAATTTCGATTAGCTAGTTTGATTAAATCGGGAAAATGCTTGGCCGGGTTTGGTCGCAAGTCGGCACATCTAGGACTAATGGAGGCCGCTCCGTCAAATTGGGTAGCTATTAAGAGTCATATATCTGAAATATCATTTAAAATCAATACTGATATAATACATTGTCCAGGCCAGCTAGCCTCATATTTGAGTTTAGACATAGCAACAGATGGTGGAACGGCAACAAATATTCCCCTTGACCGGTCTGATGTACGAATCGACTGGCCATCCCGCGGAACCTTCGTTGTATCCATTGGCAGAATATAACCAGCAAGCGCACCATCTCTTACGCATGCTGGTCAGATTATATAATAATTTGATGGAGGAATACTTAGCTTTTTGCGACCGATGACGATAGAGCTGAAACAAGTTGTTTTTCAGTCAGCTCATCCAGGGATTTATTCATTGTTTCTTTTCCCAAGAATATAATATCTATCGCAATAATTGCTAGTACAATAGTAAACATGGTAAATACAGTGCCATATTGATCTGAACCTGTCATCATAGAGCCAACAGCGATTGGGGCAATGATACCTCCAATTCGTCCGCAGGCTGCGGCCCAGCCCACACCCGTAGCCCGTGCACGAGTAGGATATTGCTCTGCCGAATAGGCGTGGGTTATTCCCCATGCTCCTAAATTACAAAAAGACATGATGCAGCCCCACAGCACGATGTCCTCAGCGGACTTGGCACTGCCGAACATATATGCGGACAAGGCGCAGACCATCAACAAAGATCCCATGGTCGCTTTGCGACCAATCTTATCCACGAAATAGGCTGCGACGAAATAGCCTGGAATTTGGGCCAATGTCATATACAAAAGGAATTCGAATGAACGAATAAGGGTATGACCACTTTTGACCAACAGCGAAGGCAGCCAAGTGAAGATACCGTAATAAGAATATACCATACCGAACCATAAAATCCACAGACAAATAGTGCGTCGGATATAAAGCGGAGACCAAAGATCGAGAAAGTTAAATTTTTGTGTACTTGTTTCTAGCATTTCTGCCGGACTAGGTTGTTCGCCCACTGCAACGCCTAATTCGAGTTCGATTTTAGAAACTAACACATGAGCCTCCATATGTTTACCTTTGCTTACAAGGTACATGGCTGATTCAGGCAATACTCGCCAAACGTAAACAACTACGAGGGCTGGTAGTGCCCCAATATAGAATGCCAGTTGCCAACCATATTTGGGAATGACTAGATATGCAAGTGAAGCCGCCAGTAACCAACCAATTGCCCAACTGCTATTTTGAAGAACCAGCATTTTGCCACGATGTTTTACAGGAGCATACTCACTCATCAGGGCATTGGCCACCGGCGGTTGACCACCGACCCCGGCGCCTACTAAGAAACGAAATGCCAGTAAGGATTCGTAACTCCACGCTAGACCGCACAGTCCAGTCCCCACAGCGTATATTACCAAAGTTGCGACAAAAATTCTTTTTCGTCCTATCCGGTCAGCCAAAGTGCCAGACAGAATAGCACCAAATGCCATACCCAATAGTCCGGCGCTGCTAATATAGCCAATTTGTGCTGGGGACAGGTTCCAAGCCTCGATCATTTTCGCTAAAACAAATGCAATCAGTCCAGTATCCAACGCCTCAAATGCAATGCCTGATCCCATTAATGCCAGAAGCCGATAGTGAAAACTACCTAATGGAAGCTTACCTAAACGATCAGTAATAGTTGCCATTGTTTTGCCCTCCTTTAATTTTAAAGTTGACTACAGACCTATTTGTTTTGACAGGATGACCTTATGCCTGTCTACCCCTTACCCCCTTCCTTGTTCACCAAGTATTTGTCGGCGATATAATTGGCGTAATTCCGAATAGTGTTGGTACCAACCCTATGTAATGGGGTAGATGTAATCCTCTCGCGAAAAAGAACAACCTCCACCTCCGGTAGTAGTTTTTGTAAAGCATTGGCCAGTGGGAGCCCATTTTCCAGCATTTCCATGGCATGAGAATTACCAATTACGAAATTGAGACCAAGTTCTTCCGCTTTTCGCACGAGATCACTATCTTTTCTGACTCGACTTATCGATGCAATAACAGTATCTGCTTCTGGGTGCTCCTGCTTTACCATTTCAAGATGTTGTGCAGTGAATCCAGTATGTGGGAAAATATGAATAATTGTTCCGACTTTGTCTTCTCGTGTGCCGACCAGTAGTTGGCCGCCAGTGGCTACATTGGTTTCACAGATATCAACACAATTTCGTACATTTCTTTCTGTTAGCAACATTTTTTCTTCTTCCTGCATACCCATAAATTCATTAAGCCTGTCCAAAATAGCGCCAATCGTTGGCACCTCATCGAGAGCTTTGCCAACATACAAGATGTTACCTGGAATATTGCCATAAGCAATATTTACACGGAAAGCCTTGTGACCGTGGATATAAGCAATACCAGGGTGCAAACCGTGAAAAGCCTCATGCAATTCAAAAACCGATAAGCCATACAATTCTAAATATCCTCTAATTGTAACACCACCAGAATTGGCAGCCTCAACCACTGGATGATGAGCAATAATTGCATCAACACCAGTAGCACCTGCGAGCTCAATATTACACTCTGTAAGTGTCATAGTTACAGCAATCTTCTTTACAGTGGCTTCTAGGTTTCCACAAATAAGACCGGGCATTTCCATGCATTCTTTGCCAGGAATATTAGAGGACTTCATGATTACAAATTTATTCTTACCACTAAACACATCGTCTAGATTCTTCACACATCTACCGCCAGTTATTTTATCCAATGCATCCAAAACATCTTTTACTTTTATAGTTACGCTCAAAACAACGACCTCCTTGCTCTATAAACAATTTGAGATTTCAATCCTGATATTACTTATCTGCGTTGATATGCCCTCATGCTTGCTTTAACATATAAAAAATACAAAAAAAAGCTACCGCTTAGTTATGGTACAGGCGTACGTTTGTTTACGCACCCAGCAACATTCCCCAAAACGGTAGCTTTCGGCTCTCTTTTAGAGTTCCTACGGCCCACCTATAGCTATTTTATCGGATTATCAATATTGTGCCTCGAGCATATGGTAATGTAATCTTATAAGGATCATTTCATTTTTTTATCTTAGCCCTTTAGATAAGAGCATCCTTAAGTAGAATGAAGGTCACTGCCAGTTCATAATCGGGAGCGTAATCTTTAAGAACGCAGACCACAGGCAGATCCATCTGACAGATAAGTTCTTCCTTGAGACGGCGTTTATACTCATCTAATATGGCCACATCTGCTATCCGGGATGACATTCGATCGCTTTGATCAAGTGCGGCCAATGCAGGGATGCGTTTGTGATCGGCAGTAATAATAATCTTGTTTTCTATAATGGTTACCCGTTGTTTCCGCAAGCCTGTTCCAAACAAAGAAAGATTTACATTATTATTGACGCGTGCAATCTCTTGCTTTAAATCTGCCGCCAATATTTTCATAATAAAATCCCTCCCATATTTTCATAAACGAGATCCTAATCAACAAAGTTACAATCAACATTAACAAAAAAATAACATTATTTTACTTTTCAGGAAGATATATGAGCGCAAAAAACCTCCCGCGCAAAAGCTCAGGAGGTCCACATTGACCGAAAATTCTTCCTAACATTATGATATCATAGATTCTATCTCTTATCAAGGTGCCAATTGGATTTATATTCGCAGGTTGTATTCATTTCCAGATTAAGATAACCTCTCGGAATTTATAAACATATCCTGAATTGCACCACGATGTTAGGCTGGGATTCAGGATATGTTTGTAAGAAATTCAATGTGTCCTTTCTGAGGTTGAATTCTTTCATAAAATTATGGGTATTGGTGAGGATGGTACCTTTCTGATAATATTTAGGGAAAAAAGAGGACAGGTATGCCACGAAAAGTAAAATCTGTCCCTTATTTTCGTAAGGGATTGATTGCAGTATAACCAACGTGACTTGTGTGGTTCAGTGTAATAGTGTGTGATTTGGTAGTACGATTAGGTTCATTGGATTAAACCATAATAATTTATTTATCGACACATAACGACATGTGAGAGTTGGCGCGTTTCTTGCATAATATTATATAAAACTGTCAAGTAAGACTATTGACATACAGACTATAGGCTTTTACGAAATGAAACAGGAACAATCAGCATCTATGGAATAAATTGCCTCATCTAACCAGAGTCTTGCTAAGATGGTCCAAGATCTGCAGGGAGCTGTCAGTAAATTCCGTGTCTAGTGTTCAATTAAGTCGATATGGTACTATGTAAAAATCCTTTGTAGTAAGGGGTGAATAGGGGGTGGGGAAAATGAAATTCAAAGAAATTGAAAGGAAAGCACAATCAACGATGGAGCTAATTATTGTTAATAAAGAACTTGCTTTTCAAACTGAAGAGAAAGAAAAATGGGAAGCTGAGTTACTGATAGCGAACAAAGAACTTGCTTTTCAAAACAAAGAGAAAGATAAACGGGCCGCCGAGTTACTGATAGCGAACAAAGAACTTGCTTTTCAAAACGCTGAGAAAGATAAACGGGCCGCCGAGCTACTTATTGCGAATAAAGAACTTGCTTTTCAAACAAAAGAGAAAGCCGAGCGGGCCGCCGAGTTACTGATAGCGAATGCTTATCTCGAGAATTTGATTAACTATGCCAATGGGCCCATCATCGTTTTGGATCATCAATTAAACATCACGCATTTTAATCACGCCATTGAACTTATCACCGGCAGAAAAGAAAACGAGGTACTCGGGAAATCCCTTGAGATGCTTTTTCCGCCCGACCAGATAAGCAAGTCAATGACTGTTTTTAAAAATTTACAGAATGAGAAACGTTGGGGAACCTTAGAAATCGAAATCATCCATGTAGATGGTTCAGTGCGCACTCTGTTGTGGAATTCGGCAACCATATATGATTCAGATGGTATAACCCCTGTGTCAATCATTGCTCAAGGGCAAGACATTACGGATCGGAAAAAAGCAGAAGAAGAAATCTTTTATATAAGCTATCATGATTATTTGACCGGGTTATATAACCGCAGATTTTATGAAGAAGAGTTAACGAGACTTGATACCGAAAATAATCTTCCGATGACCATTGTCATGGCTGATGTAAATGGGTTAAAACTTATTAATGATTCCTTTGGACATTCCACAGGTGATAAGCTTCTTAAGAAAGTAGCAGAAGTGATAAGGTTGGGATGCCGTGCTGATGACATTATTGCCAGACTGGGTGGGGATGAATTTGTTATTTTGTTACCAAAAACTGATAGCGATGAAACAAAAGAAATTATTAAACGTATTACAGATCTATCATTAAGTGAAAAAGTAGGTTCCATTGATATTTCTATTTCTTTTGGCCATGAAACTAAAAATAATAACGAAGAAAAAATTCAAGAAATATTTAAAAACGCTGAAGATCATATGTATAAGAAAAAACTTTTTGAAAGTCCCAGTATTAGAGGGGAGACAATTAAAGCGATAATTAATACTCTCCACGAAAAAAACAAACGGGAAGAACAACACTCCCTTAGAGTTTTAGAATTATGCAAAAGTATGGGAGAAGCTCTTGGGTTGCCTGAACATGAAGTAAAGGAACTTATGTCAGTTGGATTATTACACGATATAGGGAAAATAGCCATAGATGAAAACGTACTCAATAAGCCTGGTAAATTGACAGATGGAGAATGGGAAGAAATTAAACGACATCCAGAAATAGGCTATCGAATACTTAATGCCGTCAATGATATGTCTGACATGGCTAAATACACGTTGTATCACCATGAAAGATGGGATGGAAAAGGATATCCCAAAGGCTTAAAAAGCGAAGCCATACCCTTTGTGTCAAGAATCATAGCAATAGCGGATGCCTATGATGCAATGAGTAGTGAACGAAGTTATCGAAGTGCACTACCAGATGCAGTTGTAATAGCGGAATTGCAGAAAAATGCGGGTATTCAATTTGATCCTGCATTGGTAAATGTATTTATTCAAAAGGTTTTATGTGTAACTGCAAAATGCAATAGTACGGATATTGAATATTAAATAACTAAAAAATGTTTAAAAGAAAGATTGAACAGATAGTACTTAAATCATTTATCTGTTCAATCTTTCTTTTAATTTTATAATCATTACAGAAATGAAGACGTTAAAAATCTTGTGACTATCGTACTTCTAATAGTAACAAAATTGATTAATTTACATTAAAGAACAGGATATTCCTCTCATTGGTAGAAATATAAAGTAAAAGTATTGATTTGATCATCATGGTTAGTATACTAGTGCGATCTATGAGCTATTTTCATTTATTAATTTTCCATGTTTAGTAGAAGCATGGAGCCCTTGGGCGGGCACTCATTTAGGAAAGTTACAAAATAAGGAGAGTATGCAATGATAACTAATTTTGATTTTATATTACCAACGAAAATAAGATATGGTTTAGGTATGGTAAAGGTATTAGGTGAAGAACTAAAACTATTAATGGCAAAAAAAATAATGATCATAACAGATAAAAACCTTGTTAAGGCCGGAATGGTAACTAAAATTACTGATCTCATACAGGCAGAGGGGTTGTCCTTTATCATTTATGATGAAATTGAAGCAAATCCTAAAGACTATAATGTGGAATTAGCAGCTGAAACAGCTAGAAATGAATCCATAGATACGCTAGTGGCTTTTGGTGGTGGCAGTCCGATCGATGCAGCGAAAGCAGTGAGTGTTTTAATAAAACAAGGTGGGAAAGTCCGAGACTATCAAGGAAAAGGCAAAATTAAAGATGATTGCATCCCCCTTATTACAATACCAACAACAGCTGGAACAGGCAGTGAAGTCACCTTTTCTTCGGTGATCACAGATACAACAGAAAAATTCAAATTTACAATAAAAAGCCCAGCAATTGCAGCAAAAGTAGCCATCATCGACCCTGAACTGACTCTAACGGTTCCACCGATGGTTACGGCAGCTACGGGAATTGATGCTTTAACTCATGGGATCGAAGGATATACAGCCAATTGCACGGAACCAATAGCCGAGGCAGTAGGTTTATATGCCATTGAATATATAGCAAAAAATATTGCTGAAGCAGTGAAACGTGGCCAAAATATAGAAGCAAGAGATAAAATGATGATGGGAAGTCTGCTAGCGGGCTTATCATTTAGTCATGCTGATGTAGCTTCCGTACATTGCATGGCAGAAGCCTTAGGAAGTATGTATGATGCACCACATGGAATGTGCAATGCGATATTATTGCCTTTTGTTATGGAATATAACTTACCAGCGGCTGAATTAAAATATGCGCGCATAGCAAGGACGATGGGGATCGACGAAAAAGATGATCATGAAGCAGCAGTGAAAGGCATCGAATATATAAAGAAATTGTCGAAAGAAATAGGATTACCTGGAATAAAATCATTGCAGATCAATAGGGAAGATTTCATACTGTTGGCTGAAATGTCAGTACAAAATGGATCAAATGCAAGTAATCCAAGAACAATAACGAAAGATGATTATATAATGTTATTTAATAAAGCATATGATGATCAAATTTCCTAAACTACCTATCCTGACTCAGGCTAGGGGTAGTAATCATGAAAAATGATATATTGTAAGAAAAATGGATCTAGTTAATCGTCTAAGTCCTGAATAAGAGTATACATCCTGACAGAGGGGGCTGATGTTGTGAACGGATTAGAGGCGGTAATGTTGGGGAAGCCAGCCATCTTTTGGCAGGGGAAAAGAGTGATCTTCCCGTTTTCAAAAATGGAAGCCCTTTTATATTATCTGTTAGTAAAAGGCAATGCTACCAGAGAGGAAGTGGCGGGGTTATTATGGAGTGATATGGATGATGTAACTGCAAAGAAAAATTTGCGCAACACCCTATATTTGCTCAAAAAGTTGATTCCTGGTGAGTTGTTATTGACGCCGTCACGGTCGCTTATTTTACTTAATCCAGATGTCGTGCAGCCTACTGATGTGCAACAGTTTGAGGGGGGATTACAGAAATCCCTGGAATTATGGGGGGGAGAATTTTTAGAGGGATTTTTTTGTAAAGAAGCAGAATTATTGGAAGAATGGGTGAGAGAGCAGAGGGAACGGTTTAGGGAAACCTATACATCACGACTGACAAAACATATCATTGACTTAATGAACGAAAAAAGACATAGTGACGCAAAACACTTTTTAAAGTGTTTGCTTGCCATAGATGAATACAATGAAAGTGCGCACCGGACACTAATGCGAATTTATGAACGGGAAGGAGCCTATAGCAATGTAACTGAGGCATACTTAAAGTTGGAGAAAAAACTTGCGAGTGAATTGGGAATCACGCCTAACGATAAAACAAAAGAAATCTATGATCGAATTCATAAACAGAAAAATTCACTACCTACTAATTATAAAAGTAGAGATGCCGAGTGGTTTTATGGACGAGATAAGGAGTTAAATAGGCTATTTAAATTGTTGGATGATTTCAGAACCGGAAGAAGGATTAAACAACTTGTTGTGTTACATGGTGAACAAGGGGTCGGGAAAAGCACATTAATGAAGCAGTTTATAGCAACATCAACCCATAACGATGAGTTGTTGTTGAATACGCAGTGTTATGAGCCAGAAGCCAATTACCCTTATAAGGCTTGGAGTAATATTTTTTGTCAAGTCATAGAGGTATTGCTCAAGGAAGGAATGACCATTCCGGTGTTGTGGCAGCAGGTTATAGCCTATATGTTCCCAAGTGCAATACCTAGCGATGATTGGGAAGATAAAAACTCAATCTTTGATGCCCAAGGCATGCAACCCGGGGCGATCGATGAAGTGATGTGTGGAATATTAGGCAAATTAGCCAAGTCGCGAAGAATCGTTATGCTCATCGAAGATATTCATTGGATGGATATGCAAGGGCTATCTGTGCTAAAGGGGTTTCTTCGTTTGTATGGTTGTCAAGTTATGTGTTTTTCCACTTGTCGAAGTGAACATTTGGATCGTTTAAACAGAATATTGGGAGACTTAAGTGTCAATGTGGCAGTAGAATGTCTGGCAGTGGACCGTTTTAACCACGAGGATGTCATTCGATTTTCCGCATTGGTTCTGCCGCCAGATAAAATTACACCCGAAGTTCAACAAAAACTATATGAATATACAGATGGCAATGCTTTGTTTTTGGTTGAGTGTTTTAAGTTGATTGAAATGGGACAAGATATCGGGAGTTTGTCACCAAGAATCCAAAGTGTTTTAAATGCCAGAATGATTAATTTTTCTGCCAAAAGTCAGAAAGTATTAGAGGTGGCGTCGATTTTTTTTCGTGAAGCAACGTACGATGCTTTGGCAACCGTATGTGGTTTCAATGAACTAGAGCTTGTGGAAGCAATCGAGGAAATTCTGCAAAACAAGTTAATGGTAGAGATAAATTCCATGGAACGAACAGGCTTAGGATATAAGTTTAGCCACGCATTAATTAGAGATTATATATATTCTAAGATGTCTTTATCACGCCAGAAAATGATTCATCTTAAGATTGGGAGCTATTTGGAAGAAAGGATGTCAACAGATTACAAGGGAAGAGACTTATATTCTGCAGTACTCTATCACTATTCAAAAGCGGGAGAAAAGTATAAAGTATTGGAATATACAATTAAAATAACGGAGAAGTTTTCTTCCCCCCATTACGAGATGTTCCCCGAAGTAAATGAGTATTACCAATCTGGTAATGACAGTACTTTTGAAGATCGATTACTCATCACTAATTATTTACATCAGATCAGTGTGCTACTAAAGTCTATGCCCGAAGAAATGGAAGGCGTAGAATGCCTTTGTCGGTATAAAGCTGCCTATCTGGAGATGTTAGGTCGATACCATATCTGGCGCGGTGAACACCGAAAGGGGATAAAGGTTATACATGAGCTACTGCGTCTCGCATTTGCCCAAGAGTATTCGGATTACTTAATAAAGGGTTATCAGCAAATTGTATATTGCGGCATTCAGACGCATAATCATAAACTAATTGAAAAATTTGCCGATAAACTTTTAAAAACAGCTATCGCGCTAAATTTAAAAGAAAAAATGGCTACAGCACTGCGCTTTCTCGGACTTGTCCATGCCATGCAAAAGGACAATATAACGGCTGAAAGGTATTACCGACAATCCATAACTTTGTTCAGACGATTATCAAACAGATCGGAAAAATATGCACCCAAGATTGGAGCTGCATACAACTATATTGGTGATATAAGGCGTGCGGGGAACAATTTGCCGGAAGCTCTGCAGTATTATGAAAAGGCAATCAATCTTTACAATCAACATAATGTGGGCGAAGCACTTTCGATCATTTATATCAATGCTGGATATATGGCATTCGAATTGGGTGACTATGAGAAAGCTCGCAAATACTTTGAGGAAGCCCTTCGTGTGAGTAAACAATTCAGAGAGCAAATGGGATATTGGTGTTTAAGGAGTCAATGTACTTTAAATTGTAGCCTTGCATTAATCGCTGTACGAGAAGGAAGACCAGCAGAAGGGCTAAAATACTTGAAAAGGGCGGATGGCTTTTTCGAAAACCATAGTGACTTGTATGAGTCTGGATTGACCTTGCGTGTAAAAACAGAAATAAGTGTCCATATGAATAGTGATATTCGAATAAAAAAAATATTTGCGGAATATTTACTCCTTTCCGTACAAGCATATTACCAGCCAAGTAAGGAAATATTTAGTAAGCTCGGTGATACATACCAGCTTCAAGCCCTCGATAGAATATTCTATGGGGAAAAATAAATATAAGCGCTGTGATTTGATCGTAAAACCCCCGTCCACGGATGACGGGGTATTTTTTTTGACGTTATATTGACGTTTGATCAGTTATTATAAAGATGTAATTCCAAAAGATCAATAGATAACTCCAAAGGAGGAATTTCTTCAAGAAGAGAGTTCATTAATATCATAAATTGATCAAAAGAATCAAATTCTGCTCAATCAATGATTGAACGGTTATGAAAAAGGAGTGAAAGTTGTGGCACAAGCAAAAGAAGGTTTGATTGAAACACGTTCGATTGATATGGTTCCTGATCATGAAAGGCATGGCACTCCATTCAGTCAGTTCACACTCTGGTTCGGAGCAAATATGCAGATTACTACTGTGGTGGACGGTGCTTTGGCTGTAGTTTTTGGTGCTGATCCGCTCTGGGCTTGTATCGGCCTATTGATCGGAAATATCTTGGGTGGTGCTGTTATGGCCCTTCACTCTGCGCAAGGACCACGTTTAGGGTTGCCGCAGATGATCTCTAGTCGCGCTCAATTTGGCGTCATGGGTGCAATCATACCCCTTGTCTTAGCTGTAATTATGTACCTGGGTTTTGCTTCAACGGGTACAGTTCTTTCCGGCCAGGCTATAAACGGTATCCTCGGCGTCCAAACTCCAGCTATCGGTATAATAATCTTCGGAAGCCTCACAGTACTGATGTCACTTCTTGGGTACAAATATATCCACGTTCTGGGTAGGATTGCTACCATAACGGGGCTTTTCGGCTTTACCTATCTTACGATCATGGCATTTGTGAAATTTCCCGTTGCATCGCTATTTTGTGTAAAACCTTTCGAATTGACAACCTTCCTATTGGCTGTTTCCCTCTCGGCAGGCTGGCAGCTCACCTTCGGTCCTTATGTCGCAGACTATAGCCGTTATCTGCCAAAAAACACACCCCAATCCGCCACATTCTGGAATACCTATCTGGGAAGCATTATTGGCACCCAATGGGCAATGACCCTGGGCGTTATTATTAGTGCAGCCAGCCTTGCGGGGTATGGCGGGAGCTTTTTGAAAAATCAGGTAGGTTATTTAGGTGAATTAGCGGGAATCGGAATGGTTGCCATCCTGATTTACATGGTTATAGTCATTGGCAAACTAACAGTCAATACGCTGAATGCATACGGTTCTTTCATGTCAATGTTGACAATTACTACTGCGCTTAGTGGTAAAAAAAGTGCTACAACAACCCAACGGACTCTTTTCATATTAGCAATGATTACGGCTTCGGTCTGTATTGCCATCTTTGCTAGCAAAGATTTCCTCAATCTATTCAAGAACTTCGTCTTGGTTCTGCTCATGGTTTTCACACCGTGGAGTTCTGTTAATCTCATTGACTTTTATTGTATCTCAAAAGAAAACATTGATATTCCGGCCTTATATGATATCAAAGGGCGTTATGGTGCATGGAATGCTCCTGCTCTTGTCTCTTATAGTATCGGTGTTCTGATACAAATCCCATTCATGGCTCAAGCCATGTACACAGGACCCATTACCAAGATGCTAGGAGGTACTGATATTTCCTGGATTGTTGGTTTACTTGCCACGGCCATCATATATTATCCTTGGGCAATGCGTCGCAATGTAGCTCCTACGGAGATGATTTATCCTAATGAATCTTTGGTAGTTGCAGGCAAAGGGAAAACTGTCTAATTAAATAATTGTATTATAAAAGACGGCTCAAATTCAAATATTGAATTTAGAGTCGTCTTTTTTAAGATTGAACTGCGATACGCATATGGTTGCATATACTTTTATGACTTAGTGACGTTGTGTTGACGCTTGATCAGTTATTATAAAGATGTAATCTGGACAGAACAATAGATAATTTGTATGTTTGAAAACAGTGAGTAGCTGTGGCCCCCAATAAGGTATCTGATGGTTATCCTTAATGATTTAAATAAAATAGTCAGCAATCCTAAGTCAAAATATTAAATTATAAGTGGAGGGAAATAGCAATGATGATCAGCAATAATGATGTGGCCAGAGGCATGACGATTAAGCTCGATAAGGTTTTGCCAGAAATGCCGGTTTTTGCAGACGGTATTCGTCGCGCACCAGACAGAGGTTTTCGATTGACACCTGAACAGACAAAACTAGCTCTGAAAAATGCACTCAGGTATATTCCAGAAGAATTACATGATACGATAGCTCCTGAATTTATGGAAGAACTTCGGACACGCGGTCGGATTTACGGTTACCGTTATATACCGAAAGAAAGAATTTACGGGAAGCCAATCCATGAATATCCGGGTAATTGTATTGAAGGTAAAGCTTTCCAAGTGATGATTGATAATAATTTAGATCATGCCATCGCTCTTTATCCCTACGAACTGGTCACGTATGGTGAAACGGGGAGTGTATGTCAAAATTGGATGCAATATCAGCTTATTAAGAAGTATCTGGCAGTCATGACGAATGAACAAACCTTAGTACTTGAATCAGGCCACCCGCTGGGATTGTTTCCATCCAAACCGGAAGCGCCACGAGTTATTATTACCAATGCACTCATGGTTGGAATGTTTGATAATCAAAAAGATTGGGAAATCGCAGAGCAAATGGGCGTAGCCAACTATGGGCAAATGACTGCAGGCGGTTGGATGTACATTGGGCCACAAGGCATTGTGCATGGTACGTTCAATACCCTGCTTACCGCAGGAAGACAGAAACTGGGCATTCCACTTGATGGTGATTTGCGTGGTCATCTGTTTGTCTCTTCTGGGCTAGGAGGGATGAGTGGTGCGCAGCCAAAGGCGATTGAGATTGCTGGTGGAGTGGGCATCATTGCGGAGGTTGACTATTCCCGCATTAAAACCCGTTATGACCAAGGCTGGGTACGCAAAATTTCTGCTGATTTACATGAAGTTTTTGCATTAGCCCATGAATACCAAGAGAAAAAAGAATCCATTTCTATTGGATATCATGGAAATATCGTTGATTTGTTGGAATATGCGGTCACCCATAATATCCAAATTCCGTTGCTAACCGATCAAACTTCCTGTCACGTTGCATACGACGGGGGATATTGTCCACAAGGGCTTACTTTTGCCGAGCGGACCAATTTATTGGCAACTGACAGGGAGAAATTCACTTCTTTAGTTGATCGCAGTTTACAGCGCCATTTCCAGCTCATCAAGACATTGGTTGGGCGGGGCACCTATTTCTTTGATTACGGCAATGCTTTCATGAAGGCTATTTTTGATGCAGGGGTACAAGAAATTTCTAAAAACGGCATTGATGAAAAAGATGGGTTTATTTTCCCATCATATGTCGAAGACATAATGGGGCCAGAACTTTTCGATTACGGTTACGGTCCTTTCCGTTGGGTATGCTTAACTGGTAGTACAGAAGATCTACAGAAGACAGACCGGGCGGCGATGGACTGTATTGATCCAAAACGTCGCTCCCAGGATCGGGACAATTATATTTGGATTCGTGATGCAGAAAAAAATCAGTTAGTCGTAGGTACACAAGCACGGATTCTCTATCAGGATGCAGAAGGCCGGAAAAAAATTGCTCTTAAATTTAACGAAATGATTCGAAATGGTGAAATTGGTCCTGTTATGCTTGGGCGTGATCATCATGATGTGAGTGGCACAGACTCACCCTTTAGAGAAACTTCTAATATCAAAGACGGCAGTAATGTGATGGCTGATATGGCCGTTCAGTGTTTCGCGGGTAATGCCGCAAGAGGTATGAGCCTGGTCGCTCTCCATAATGGGGGCGGTGTTGGTATTGGTAAATCAATCAACGGTGGATTCGGTATGGTTCTTGATGGCAGTAGCCGGGTAGATGAAATATTACGCTCGGCAATGCTTTGGGATGTCATGGGCGGCGTGGCGCGTCGAGCATGGGCAAGAAATGAGCATTCCATCGAAACAATTTTGGAGTTTAATCAGCAGTACTCAGGCCAGGGACATGTGACGCTACCATATATCCCCCAGGATAAACTGATTGATGATTTGGTTACCAAGTTTTTTGATCATAAATAGTATAGCAAAATGGTAGTGAGGTGTGAGAGATGAAAAGTTCGGATAAATTAGCTAAGGATGATGGGAAAAGGCTACTCATCATAAATGCCGCGGAAGTGGTGACATGTGGTGGCTTAGCCCCCAAAAAAGGCACTGGGATGAATGATATTGGTATCATTGTGGACGGTGCCCTTGTAATAGAGAATGGAATCATTCAAGATGTTGGGACAACGGCAGAGATTTTGGCAAGAGTGGACGCGGGAAGCTACCAAGTCATCGATGCTACGGGAAAATGTGTGATGCCAGGTTTTGTTGACTCACATACTCATTTTCTATTCGGTGGCTATCGGCCAGAGGAATTCTTCTGGCGGTTAAATGGAACCCTCTATTTGGATATTTTAGAACGGGGTGGCGGCATTTTAAGTACGGTGCAAGCTACGCGACAGACTGATAAGCAGGAATTAAAAAGAATAGGTGGCAAACGCTTGGATGCTATGCTAGCCATGGGCGTCACAACGGTAGAAGGCAAAAGTGGCTATGGACTGGACATTAGTACGGAACTTGGTCAACTGGCTGTTATGGCCGAGCTCAATCAGGAGCATGCCGTGGATGTGGTCCCCACCTTTATGGGGGCCCATGCGGTGCCACCAGAATATCGAGGGCGAACAGAAAACTATGTGGATTTTATTATTGATCAAGTATTGCCAGCAGTAGCGCGGCAAGGCGTGGCAGAGTTCTGTGATGTGTTTTGTGAACAGGGGGTGTTTTCCGTCACCCAATCACGAAAAATTTTACAGGCTGCCCAAGGGCTTGGTATAAAAAGTAAATTACATGCTGATGAAATTGTTGATCTCGGTGGAGCCGAGCTGGCAGGGGAACTTAAGGCTACTTCGGCAGATCATTTGTTACAGACCTCGGATATTGGTATTGATTGTCTTGCAGCCCAAGGCGTTGTGGCAACGGTTTTGCCAGTCACTGCGTTTTGTTTACGCGAATCCTATGCCAGGGCGCGTATTATGATTGATCGTGGTGTAGCGGTGGCCTTAGCTACTGATTATAATCCGGGTAGCTGCTTTAGTCATTCCATACCCCTTGTGGCATCTTTGGCAGCCATTCAACTTAGAATGACGCCTGCTGAAATTATAACAGCCTTAACGATCAATGGTGCAGCGGCGGTAGGTAGGGCCGATAAAGTGGGTAGCTTGGAATGTGGAAAACAAGCCGATATCCTAATACTTGATTATCCTTCCCATTTATTTTTAATGTACAATGTGGGTATTAATGTGGTAGATAAAGTGATTAAAAAAGGACGAATTTTAATAGATAGAAGTAAAATATAAGAAGAGCGGGAATGGGATAGGATATCAGGACTGGGTAAAAGAAATACCTATAGCAATTACTATTACAGATACAGCAGCAAAAATATTTAAAAAATACGACGGTGAAAATGGAGAGTGGATATAAAATGGGTAAATTAGTAGAATGTGTAACTAATTTTAGTGAAGGTCGTCGACCAGAGGTCATTGAGGCCATTGTAAATGAAGTGAAAAAGGTACCAGGAGTAAGAGTACTAGATGTTAAGGCTGATGCCAGCCACAATCGGGTAGTGGTGACTTTTGTCGGTGAGCCAGCTTCTGTTAAACAGGCCGCCTTTGCAGCTTGCGCTAAAGCAACCCAATTAATTGATATGGAACAGCACCATGGCGAGCATCCGCGGATTGGTGCAACGGATGTCATTCCTTTTATTCCAGTCAGTGATGTGACAATTGAAGAATGTGTTGCACTGGCCAATGAACTGGGCAAGGAAATCGGTGAAAAATTAGGTATTCCTGTATATATGTATGAAGCAGCTGCCAAAAAACCAGAACGCATCAAGTTACCGGATGTTCGTAAAGGCCAATATGAAGGTTTAAAAACAGAGATTGTTAAGCCAGAACGGCAACCAGACTACGGTCCAGCTCAGATGCATCCAACGGCTGGCGCAACTGTTGTGGGCGCAAGACAGTTTTTGATTGCTTATAACATTAACTTAAATACAAGTGATGTTACCATTGCCAAGAAAATTGCCACTGCCATACGGGAAGCGAAAGGTGGCTATAAATATTGCCGGGCCATGGGGATTATGATAGAGGAGCGCAATATGGCCCAAGTGACGATTAATATGGTGAATTATGAAGGCACCCCACTGCATAGAGTATTTGAGACGGTGAAAAGTGAAGCGGCTCGTTATGGTGTAAATGTTATTGGTAGTGAGATTGTTGGGTTATTACCCATGCAGGCACTTATTGATACGGCTGCATTTTATTTGCGCCTAGAAGATTTTGACCGTAAACAGGTCATGGAAGAAAATATTTGATGTTATAGTGAATATTCTCATAAATGCACTTAAGATGGAGGATTGAAATCAGCATGTTAATGGATAAAAAATTAAATGTATTTTTAGCGGAACTGAAATCCAACTCACCAGCGCCAGGTGGTGGTAGTGCTGCAGCCTTGGCGGGCGCCATTGGTGCGGCCCTTGGCATTATGGTAGGTAATTTAACGGTCAGTAGTGAGAAATATACAGAGTATCATAAACAAGCTAGTCAATTGATTGAACAACTTGAGGAAAAGCTAGCAAGCTTGGAGCGATATGTGGATGAAGATACTCAGGCTTTCACCCAAGTTATGTTAGCCTATAAACTTCCCAAGAGTACAGATAAGGAAAAAACCTTACGTAGTCAAACCATTCAGCAGGCCATGCAGTCGGCCTCACAATTACCCATGAAGGTAGCCACGGTCTGCATGGAAGTTTTGGAAATGTCGGGTAGGATGTTAGAAATCGGCAATATAAACGCTGCTAGTGATGCCGCTGTGGCAGGACGTTTGGCTCATGCTGCGATGTGGTCAGCCATCTACAACGTAAAAATTAATTTAGCATCCATTAAGGATCAAAATTTTGTTGCGGACATGAACAAGCAGGTCAATAGTGTAGTGGATCATTCTGAAGAATTATTCACACAACTTGTACAGCAAGCCAACGAAAAAATATAAGTTTATAAATAACCTCCTTCGTTGGCATCAGTGATGCCTGTAAACGGTTAGGTAAAATGGAGAGATAAATCGTGTTAAAAGATAGATATGAACCCATTGATATGGCAATCTGGACAGGACGATTGGATAGCAATGAAAACTATGATGCCTTTCGTTGGCATCAATGGATGCGTCCGTTGAATTTAAATTCCAATGATGCCAAAGTTTTTGATGGTAAGCTTGGCTTTGCCCTATTGGGTTTTTGCTGCGATGAGGGCATTAGGCGCAATCAAGGCAGAATAGGTGCTAAAAATGGACCTGATGCTATACGTAAAGAATTAGCGAATCTTCCTTGTAGTTTTTCTCAGCAGACTATTTTGTTTGATGCAGGAAATATAATGTGTCTGGATGGAGATTTGGAAGCAAGCCAAGAAGTACTCGCGGCGGCAGTAACTCAGATCCGCAAGTTAGGCTTATTCCCACTTGTTATTGGTGGCGGACATGAGACGGCTCTTGGTCATTATCGAGGGCATAGAAAATTTATGGAAGATAAGCAAGAAAAACCCGATATTGGTATTATTAATTTTGATGCGCATTTTGATCTGCGTCCCTTACCGATTGGTGGTAGCTCAGGCACCATGTTTAGACAAATCGCAAATGAATGCTCTACTATGGGATTGAATTTTAAATATTTATGTGTAGGCATTCAAAAATATAGTAATACAGAAGAACTCTTTAAGACGGCAAGGGAACTTGGAACTGTCTATTTATTGGAGAAGGATATTAATTCTCGGGGGAAATCCTATGTAACGGGCAATCTTGACAAATTTATGAAAGAAACAAATAATATTTATATTACCGTTTGTGCAGATGTCTTTTCCTCGGCGTTTGCACCAGGCGTTAGTGCCAGCCAGCCGTTGGGAATTAATCCGGAAGATGTATTAAAATATATTAAGTATATCATCCGGTCAGGAAAAGTCATCGGTTTTGATATTGCCGAGGTATCACCCCGATTTGACCATGATAGTACCACCGCCAATCTGGCCAAAGTATTACTCTTTGCTGTTGTGAGAACAATTTGTAAAATGAAAGGCTTGGATAAATAGTCGGAGTAATTTATTGTAAGGAGTAATTTTTAAAAGTTAGGCTCTACATTATAGCAGTATATAAACAGGCACTATGATACAAATAAGTGGGTACTTGTTGTTTATTAGGATTTTGTATAATATTATTGTACATTGACTAAAGTGACATGGCACTAGGTAACGTGATACCTGGTGCCATGTCACTTTAGTCAGGAAGGGTGTAATTATCTGTCTAACTGGGTAGCGCCGTTCGTGGGAGATTGACTGGCAATGAAGTGATTATAATGGTACACTAAGCACAGACATTGATTGTTAAGATACTATGAATGAATAACTTTTGAAGGTGATATTTTGAGGTTAATAGTAACAGATATGGATGGAACTTTGCTTAACTCTAAACGAGAAATAAGTGCAGAAAATGTGATTGCTTTGTTAGCAGCTCAGGATAAAGGCATAGAAATTGCAATTGCCACAGGTCGCAACTATAGTAATGCTTTGGCTGTATGCCAAAGCGTAGGACTAAGACCCCATATTATTTCTAATCATGGCGCATTTGTGTATACCAAAGATGGGGAAAAACTCCTAGGCGTAGGTGTTGATAGAGAACATGTAAACTATGCTTTGACATGGCTGCGTAACAATAATTATTTTTATACGGTATGTACAGATACTCATTCTTTTGTTTCTGCAGACTCTGAATATATTCTGAGCAATGAGTTTAAAACGGCAAAAAATCTTATTCCTGAGATGACAGAAGAGCGTGTTCAACAGTTTATCAAATTTCTCAGCCAGCCGCGGGAGGACCGAACAAGGGTTAATGGGATGGAAGATATTCGGGGACAAAATTTGACGTTTGGCAGTATTGTAGCCATCACTTTTGATCAGGATAAACTGACAGCGGGCAGAGAATACTTTGAAAACTACCAGGGGCTCTCTATGACCGTGGCGGGTAATAATATTTTTGAAATGATTCATACTTCTGTTTCTAAGGGAAATGCGTTAGAAGATCTGACCCGGTATTTGAACATCCCTATGGCACAAGTCATGGCTATCGGTGATAACTATAATGATATTTCCATGTTGGAGAGGGTTGGTATTAGTGTTGCCATTGGTAATGCGGAAGAAGACGTAAAAAAAATCTGCAAATATATATCCCTTTCCAATGACCTTAATGGTGTTGCTTATATTATTAATCAGATGCTAAATAAATAAATAAATAACCACCTTATGGTAGTCTCACAGTAGAATGAGATTCCAGAGAGGTGGTTCTTTTTATATCAAAATAGAAATTAGAATGGAATACCTTTTTGTTGGGATGGGGGTGAGATTTCCTGCAAAAAAATTACTTACTCTTGCATGGCCCAGTAGAATTTCTAATGATCAACTGTGGCTCGTATTCTATTTTATAAATGCTTGAACGGTCATGCACAGTGAGGAATGACATATTCCGAATTTTTTCCAAGAGAATATCGACAGCACTTTTCCCGCGAAGATTAAGACAGTGATCGATAGTGGTAAGAGCAGGATTGGCGATAGGCGAAATAAAGATATTATCGAAACCGCAGACCGAGATCTGTTGAGGTACTTTATATCCTTGGGATTGAAGGGCTTTTAGAATTCCGCAGGCGGTGATATCGTTGACTCCGATGATGGCAGTAACGTTAGTGTCCTTCATCACTTCTAAGGTTAGATTATATCCTACTTCCATTTCATAAATACTGCCAGAGTATTCTTGTTCATGACTTGCAATTTTAACAACCAGGTTATTGTCTAACCCATACTCTTTTAGTTTGCTTATCACTCCATCAAGGCGGTGCTTACGTGTTAATGTTGCATGGTCGATGGGCGTAGATATAAATGCAATATGCTCATGCCCCAGTTTTACTAAATGCTCGATAACGAGTATGCCTGCTTTATAGCTACTCAGTCCCACCGTATCGATATTTAAGGTATCATTTTTTTCTGCTACTGCAACGATTGGTAATTTTGCTGATAACTTTTCCAATAAATCAGGAAAAGTTGGAGAAAACGTGTAGATAATCCCAGCCACTAAGGTGGTATCCTCAAGTAAATTTAGAAAATTGTGCTCAATTTGTGCACTACGGTAAGTATTAAATACTATGGTATTATAACCATTTTCAAGGGCACTTTCTTCAATACTTTGTGTCAGAAGAGGGTAATATGGATTGGTCAGTGTTGGAGTAAACACAGCAATTAATCTTTTTTGATGTTCTTCAATTTTTTTGAGAGCGCCCATAGAATTATAATTGAGTTGTCTGGCTGCGGATACAACTTTTTCGATGGTTTCCTGAGAAAAAGAAACATTTTTCTTATTATTTAATATCAGAGATACAGCAGACTGGGAAACGCCAGCCAGTAGAGCTACATCTTTAGAAGTTACCTTTTTCAAAATATCACCCTTTACGTTTATTATTTTAAGTTATATATAACACACTATATATTCTACACTTAATAGTCTGGAGTGTACGACTCTATAGTGTTAGCAAGGAAGCAAGGGATGGCTTCCATTCCTAACGCCATACAATAGAGAACTCTTTATTGTATGTTATATATATTAATAATTATTAATAAAAAACAACACTCTGTCAAGATAAAAATTATGAATAATTTCTCAAAATATTATGAAAATACTATTGCTAATAATTAATAAAGGATTTATAATTAAATTAATGAATTATTAATAGATTATTAGTATAATATTAATAATTGAATTAATAAAATATTAGTATTTGGTAATTGCAGATGTGGTCAGCTATATAAATTACAAGAAAACTATTACAAGAAATAAAGTTTAAATGCTAATACAATGTTTGTCGTAGTGATCTGAGATTGATACTAATGGAAAAATTTTATAAAGTCAAATTTATCCTATCATGCACCAAAAGAGTAAGAGAAGTAATCTGTCGTTATAGAAACTCCCTGGTCGGTTGAGTAAGGTTATTTTAACAGACTGGGTTTAAATAGATGATTGCTAGAGAAAGTAACTGAAGTGGCTTTTTAGACATTTATTAAAAAAATGTAGCAATCAAAGAACTTTTTATAGATAGCTCTGACCGGGAGAGCGAGCAAGGGGAAAAAAATATTACTAGAAATTTATAGGAGGCTTAATATGGATAATAATATAACAATGTTACTTCTTCTACTAGTATCAGTTCTTGGGGTTGTTTTTCTTATTATGAAAGTACGTTTACACGCATTTATGGCACTCATTACCGCCTGTATTTTCCTTGGGTTAGCTACAGGTATGCCTCTTGCCAAGATTGGCGGGTCAATTGAAGCTGGTATGGCAGGGACACTGGGCTTTATGGCGACGGTTTTAGGTCTTGGGACAGTTCTTGGTAAAATGATGGAGGTATCCGGTGGTGCTGAACGTCTTGCTCATACATTGCTTGATAAACTCGGCAAGCAAAATGCCCATTGGACCATGATGGTGGTTGGTTTTATTTGTGGTATACCCGTATTTTTTCAAGTCGGTTTTGTCTTGTTGATACCCTTGGTTTTCTGTATTGCAGTCGAAACGGGTATGTCACTCGTTGCCATTGGTATTCCTCTCGCTGCTTCCTTAATGATTACTCATTGCATTATCCCACCTCATCCAGCAGCAATGGCCATTAGTTTATCATTGCATGCTGATGTAGGTAAAGTCATTATGTATGGTATTCTAGTTGGTATTCCAGCAGCAATAGTTGCAGGACCATTGTTTGGCAAGTACATGGGCGAACGTGTAAAAGTTACACCACCACCTCATCTTTGTAAGTCGAAACGGACTCCTGAGGCACAATTGCCGCCTTTTGGTATTACGTTGTTTACCATCTTGTTACCACTGCTTATTATGGTATCAAAAACCATTCTAGAACTCACTATGCCAAAAGATGCGGCGTTTATGCCAGCGATAGCTTTCCTTGGCAATCCGATTACAGCTCTGTTACTTTCGGCATATTTTGCTTATTGGAGTTTAGGACTGCAAAGGGGTTTTAGTAGAGAAGATCTGCTGAAATTTACTGAAGGCTGCTTTGGACCCGTAGCAGGAATCCTCCTCATTATTGGTAGCGGCGGTGCCTTCAATAGAGTGATTATAGACAGTGGTATGGGTGTCGTGCTGGGAAAAATGCTGATGTCCCTATCACTCAGTCCACTTATTTTAGCTTTTATTGTATCCATTCTTATGCGCATTGCCATTGGTTCTTCGACTGTGGCGATGATGACTGCTGCTGGTATTATTATGCCGGTTCTTACCGCTTATCCTAATCTTGACCCTGCACTAGTGGCCGTGGCTATCGGCGCAGGTGCTACTGGCGTATCCCATGTCAATGACTCTGGATTCTGGATCGTAAAAGAATATTTTGGACTGAGCTTACCAGATATGTTCAAATGTTATACAGCTTCTACGACGATTGCTTCCTTTGTTGCTTTAGCTGGTGTGTTGCTCCTTGCCCAAATCGTCGGCTAAGGGTTTTCGAAATGTCGTATAGATTGATATCGCAGGCTATCTCGTGAATGGGTATCACTTGAAATGCTCTGAGATGGTGTGATTTAGGTCATTGCTAGTCATTGACAAGAACTGAGTTCTAGTATAGGAACAAATTGAAAAATATTAATGAAAGAGGTGCTCAAATGGGAAAACCTAATGTTTACATAACCCGTGCGTTACCAGTTGAAGTGTTCAAAGAGTTACAGGAACGTTATGAGGTCGAAATGAATCTGGAAGATATTCCTCTTACGAAAACTGAACTATTGGCAAAGATCAAGAACCGAGATGCCGTACTTGTTGTTGGAAATCAGATGGATGAGGAAATCTGCGAAGCTGTAAAATCCCACTGCAAAATATTTGCTGCTTACGGTGTTGGCTATAATAATATTGATGTGGTTGCCGCTACCAGACACGGCATTTATGTGAGCAATACGCCTGACGTAGTTACTGGTGCAACCGCTGACTTAGCATGGACACTACTATTGTCTACGGCACGACGCGTGGTTGAATGTGATCAATTTGTAAAGGCGGGGACAAATTCTTGGGGGCAGATGATTCTGATGGGCACCCAGGTTAGTGGCAAAACGATTGGTATCATAGGGGGAGGTCGTATTGGTATGGCCGTTGCCAAACGTGCCATAGGTTTTGACATGAATATCATATATACCGATGTACAGAGTAATCCCGCTTTTGAAGCAGCCACTGGCGGAAAGTTTGTCGACAGAGAAACTCTTTTGCGCACAGCTGATTTTGTATCCATCCATGTTCCCCTTCTCCCTGCAACCCGTCATTTGATCAGTACAAACGAACTAAAAATAATGAAGAAGACTGCCATACTGATAAATGCTGCCCGCGGTCCCATCGTAGATGAGAAGGCATTGGTAAAAGCCTTGCAGGACGGGGTGATTGCCGGCGCTGGCCTGGACGTATTTGAAAACGAACCTAACCTAGAACCAGGTCTGGCAGACCTGCTCAATGTTGTATTAACTCCCCATGTTGGCACACAGACCACTGACATCAGAGTAGAGATGGGATTGCTTTGTGTACAAAACATAGTTGCTGCTCTTGACGGTGAATTACCACCAACGTGTTTAAACACCGAAGCGAAAACAAATCGATAAACCAAGTAAACGCTCGGGAAAATTACCACTAAATAGTGGGGGAAATGATTTTAACTCGGGAGAGTGGTTCACAACGTTACTTTTAAGGGAGGAAAAATATGAGTCATAGTACGATGATGTTGTTAATTTTGTTTATATCGGTAGTTGGTGTTATTTTCTTAATTATGAAAGCCCGGTTACATGCGTTTGTTGCATTAATCATTGCGTGCCTGTTTCTTGGACTGGCTACAGGCATGCCCCTAGCCAAGATTGGATCGTCCATTGAAGCAGGTATGGGTGGTACCCTTGGATTTATAGCAACGGTCCTGGGGCTGGGGACCATTCTCGGGAAAATGCTAGAAGTATCTGGTGGTGCGGAACGATTGGCTCGAACGATGCTTGATAAATTGGGTACAAAAAATGCACATTGGGCCATGATGATCGTTGGTTTTATTTGCGGGATTCCAGTCTTTATGCAAGTTGGTTTTGTATTGTTAATTCCTCTGATTTTTTGTATTGCCCTCGAAACAGGGATGTCTATTATTATGATAGGGATACCCGTTGCAGTATCCCTAACGGTGGTTCATTGTATAGTGCCACCCCATCCAGCTGCAATGGCTATTAGCCTATCTTTACATGCCGATATTGGCAAAGTCATTATCTATGGATTGCTAGTTGGTTTTCCGGCAGCTGTTATCGCTGGACCGTTGTATTGTAAATATATATCAAAACATGTTGAAATTTCTCCCGATAGCAATCTTTTTTGTAAGACAGAACGTAAAACAGATGCTGAGTTACCGCCTTTTGGTATTACATTGTTCACCATCTTGCTACCACTATTAATCATGGTTTCAAAGACGATTATTGAACTAAATGCACCGAAAGACGCCTCCTTTTTGCCAGTCGTAGCTTTTATCGGCAATCCGATTACGGCCTTGGTGCTGTCGGCGATTGTTTCTTATTGGACCCTGGGATTATGTAGGGGTTTTAACAAGGAAGACTTATTGAAATTTACTGAAGGTTGTTTCGGTCCTGTAGCCGGTATTCTCCTCATTATTGGTAGCGGTGGCGCCTTTAACAGGGTAATCTTAGACAGTGGTATTGGTGTTGAAATCGGAAAAATGTTGCTAGAATTATCTTTTAGTCCTTTGTTTTTAGGTTGGCTTATGGCCCTGATCATGCGCGTTGCCATTGGTTCGGCAACGGTGGCAATGATGACAGCTGCTGGTATTATCATGCCAATTTTGGTGGCCTATCCGAATTTAGACCCCGCCTTAGTGGCCGTCGCTATCGGCGCAGGCGCTACGGGACTCTCTCATGTTAATGACTCTGGTTTTTGGATCGTAAAAGAATATTTTGGGCTAAGTTTGCAAGATATGTTCAAAACATATACAACTAGTATGACGATTGTATCCGTGGTCGCTTTGGGTGGCGTATTCCTTCTCAGTAAAATACTAGGCTAACAACAATGATATGCCTAAGAAGCAACCGTATGAACAGCCCGCATTTACCGACGGAGAGCAAGAGTATCAAATTGGTGGGCTCTATACAGTGGGAGGATATTGAATGAGTCTTTTGGATGAAATATTCAAGGAAAATCAATTATTTATTGAAAATTTGCCAAATGAATATGTGAATTATCACAATTATTCAGAGAAGAGTAGATATCCAAACCGCCATTTGGCAATCTTCACTTGCATGGATACCAGATTGGTAAATTTTCTAGAGCTGGCAATGGGGATTAAATGCGGTGAAGCCAAAGTAATAAAAAATGCGGGGAATTCGATAACTGGTCCTTTTGAAGCTACCATTCGTAGTTTATTAGTAGGGATTTTTGAATTGGGTATTAAAGAGATCCTTGTAATTGGTCATTTGGATTGCGGTATCGCTAAGACAACTGCCCAAAGTCTAATTCAGAAAATGCTAGCGAGAGGAATATCGGCAGATGCCATAAAAATGGTAGAAAAGGATCTAGTGGATTGGATTGATAATTTTCACAATCCGGATGATAATATAGTGGAGACTGTGTTTAAAATTCGTAATAATCCATTGATTCCTCATGATGTACCTGTCCATGGTTTAATTTTAGACCCTCATACTGGTGAGTTGAAATTATTGGTTGATGGTTATCAGTCTCTTGAAGAGGTTGCCAATTCCGCATAGAAATAAATAAAAAGGAAGTTGACAGTATGATTTTTGGAGATCTGCGTAATTTTGAACAAGAGGGAAAGGCACTGCCAGCAGTATTGCAAACAGGTTTGTTGTTTTTGAAAAATACTGATTTAGCCAATTTATCAATTGGTAGACATGATATTGATGGTGATCACATCTTTGCTTTGGTATCAGAATATGAATCAGCACCCAAAGAGCAGAAACAACCAGAGTCACATCAAAAATATATTGATATTCAGTATGTAGTTCGGGGGGAAGAAGTCATTGGTCATAGTTTCCTTACCAGTACATATGAAGTTGTTCAGAATGAACTGGCAACTCGGGATCTTCTTTTTTATAAAAAGGCTGATTATGAAGCAGATATGGTACTTAGGCCGGGAGTTTATGGCATCTTTTTCCCCAATGACGTTCATCGCCCAGGGTGCATCAGCAGTGAGCCCTGTTCGGTGAAGAAAATTGTAATTAAGATTGATATTTCGTTGTTATAACATACAAAAAGTCTGAGTTAGTGGATGATTTGTACAGGTTCAAACAAAATTTTTGCATGGCAAAAGGCTCACCAAGCAGTTCAAAAATTGCATGGTGAGCCTTACAATTACATATGATTAATTCCAAGCCCAATGGCCTCGTGTTCAAAACCTTTGATGGGAGCGCCAATTGTGCCGTACAGACAAACGGCAACCCAATTACCTTCAGATTTATGAGTTGGCATTTGACCACAAACGATTGTAAATGTTAACCCAACGGTGAGGTAAATTTCATGCAGTGCAATTTGGCCCCGGCAAATGCCACTTAAGGCTTCTCTCATGGCATCATAGAGAGCATGTTCGTGTCTAAAACTAGCACCATCCCATATGTTTTCCCGTTTGGCGGCGGTCATCATTGCTGAGATAATCTTCCCAGGATCCATGGTACCGACTTTACCTGTACAAATTTGATAACCAACACTTCTTGCTGCTCGCATCAACTCGGGACGTTCTTCCTCAGTGGCCAGTGTGATTAAAATAGCTGTTTTACCAATGTTATCCATAAAAGTCAACCTTTCTCTCCAAAAAAATAAGTTATCTGTCAGAAATTCGTTATTGGATTGTAATATCCTTTTAATAAGATCAACTAATTTATAAAATCACACAATCTAGACAGATACTTAGTGATTACGCTGAAGTTATTTGCATGAGCGATTCATAAGAAGACGAATTATATAAAATGTAAAAATATACATATTAAATATCAAAAATTTACATATATTAAAGGAGTTTAAGAATTTATAGCGAAGTGTCATTACATAGGATAGTAGATAGTAGATAGTTTTAGAAGAATATTGGATATTTAGAGGATTATAGAATTTAATATGGCCTGCCCATAGATAATAGAAAACAGGGGGCTATGCTGATATATTTTTATATCAGCATAGCCCCCTGTTTCCTTCAGAGAATCAGAATATAAATCAAAAAAATAAAGGGGGTATGATGGGATATTTGAAAAAGCAGTCGTAGAAACAGGGTAGAGGTGATGCTAGTACTAATAAGTACACGGTAGAATGACATTGAAACCAAAATGCAAGGGACAGGTGGTGACAGTGATGCTAATTACTACAACGGTCATAATGTTCCCTGTATTGTTCTTGGTATTGGCATGCCAAAAGGCACACCACTGAGGAATGTGTTGTGGAGGAAAATGTTTATAAAATTGTAAAATTAGTGGTAGCAATCGCCGGGAGAATCGCAAGTCTGAGAAAAGATGCTATAAAAGGAGGACGATAATATGAGTTTACAAGCAACTGAAATTCGGCAAAATAAACTGCTGAATTTTCTGAAAAATTTCTTCCAAATACCTAATAGCGTAGCATTAATCGTTATGCTCGTTTTATTTGCAATGATCATGAGTTACTTTATCCCAGCAGGTGAATATACTCGCGTTAAAGATGTAGCGTCAGGGAGAATGTTAATAGATCCTTTGACTTTTCATTATGTCAATGCCAATCCAGCCAATCTTTTAGAATTTCCGATGACGCTTTTTAGGGCCTTGACAAAAGCTGCTGATATTATCTTTTTCTGCTTTATGACCGGGGGTTGCATGGAGATCATTTTACGAACTGGTGCGCTCCACGCTGTTACCAGTCGTGTGGTACAGGCTTTAGACGGGAAAGAAATCTGGGTTATTCCTATTTTAATGGGGCTCTTTTCCATAGGAGGTTTTAGTTTTGGTATGTCTGTGGAAGCCATAGGTTTTACCCCCATTATTGTTCGTTTGACACGCAAACTGGGATTTGATGCGATAACCGGTGTTGCTATAATCATATTAGGATGCAACGTAGGTTTTACGGCGGGGCTGCTAAATCCTAGCGTAGGAATAGCCCATGCAATACTACATATGCCTCTTTATTCTGGGATTGGGTTTCGCGCCGTCATTGAGGTGACATGCTTAATTATCACTAGTTACTATGTTATGCGCTATGCCAGGAGGGTTAAGAATAATCCTTCTAAGAGCATTGTTGCCAATATGCCAGAGGTGCGGACGTTCGAGGAAAATGATGAGGAAATAGAAAAATTAGAGCTTACCCATTATCTGGTCTTAGCAATTATGGCAGTCGGTTTTTCTGTTATGATTTGGGGCAGTTTTTATAAAGGCTGGTACCTTGCGGAAATAGGGGCTTTATTTTTTACGATGGGTGTATTGTCTGGATTTGTCACTGGTTGGGGACCTAGTAAAGTCGCGCGCATATATGTGGATGGGGTTAAATCCATGGTATTTGGGGTTCTGATTATTGGTTTTGCTCGAGGGATACTTCTTGTTATGGAGGATACCAGAATTCTTGATACAATCATTCACAGTCTTGCGGTGTGGGTTGGTACTTTGCCATCTTCAATCATTGTGATAGGTATGTTTGTTTTCGCGCTGGGCGTTAGTTTTGTAATTGTTTCGGCTTCAGGGATGGCTGTAGTGACCATGCCAATTTTGGGGCCACTAGCAGATATTTTAGGCGTTACCCGACAGACAGCGGTACTCATGTTCCAGTTTTCTGACGGTTTTACTCATAATATACTTCCCACATCGGCTACAACCATGAGTATAATCGGCATGGCCAATATTCCTTACGACAAATGGATGAGATTTGCGCTGCCAATCTTTTTTATTCATATGTTGTTGAGCGTTATCTTCATTTATATTGCAGTTTGGATCCAATATTCTTAATTCGATGGGGCATTATATAGCCCCTTAGATTTTGCCCCAATCGTCGACGCCTTCTTTAGAAATTATAAGTGAATTATCATCGGTGGTAAGGGTGATCGCAATTTAACATAATATTGGGAGGTACATGCAGATGAAAGAGAAAATTCAAGAAAAACTCATGAAGATTCAACGGGAATTATGTGATTTAAGCCATAAAATTCATGAAAATCCAGAATTGGGCTTTGAGGAACATAAAGCAGTGCAATGGCAAACTGAAATATTAAGAAGTCACGGATTTCATGTTGAAACGCCTTATGCCGGAATGGAAACAGCTTATAAAGCCACATTTAAATTGGGCGAAGATGGACCTTGCATTGCTTTCCTCGCCGAGTATGATGCGCTGAAAGGAATGGGCCACGCATGTGGGCATAATCTTATCGCCTCGATGTCGATAGGCGCTGCCATTGGACTTGTGAAAGCCGCTGAAGGACTTAATGGACGAATTGTTGTTTTGGGATGTCCAGCAGAAGAAACCATGGGCGGAAAGATCATTATGCTTAATAACGGAGGGTTTAAAGATATTGATTTTGTGATGATGCTTCATCCAGGCAATGAGAATATTGTTGGGAGAGGAGGCCTTGCTTGCACGGAGATTGATATTGAATTTAAAGGTGCGGCGGCCCACTCAAAGGAACCAGAGGAAGGAGTTAATGCTCTGACAGCTATTATTAGTGTTTTTAATGGAACAGATATTTTAAGACAGACGTGGCCAGAGGGTGTAAAGATTAATGGAATTATTACTGCTGGCGGAACGGCCTCGAATATTATACCGGACTTTGCTGCTGCCCGCTTCACCATTAGGGCGAAAACGGCTAAATATATTGAAAAGATGATTGAGGATATTCAAAAAGTAGTTAACGCCGCCGCATTAATTACAGGGGCGAAGCATACTGTAACAACGGGATTAATTTTCAGCGAGCGTTATCCGAATGCTGTTATGAGGCGAGTATTTACACAAAATATGGCATTGCTAGGAGAAACCATGTTACCTGCTCCTGCAGGAATGGCCATGGGGTCATCCGATTTTTCAAATATATCAATGGTAATTCCCGGTATACATGAGTATGTAGCCATTGCTCCGCTTGAAGTGAAAAATCATACAATAGAATTTGTCGCAGCAGCAACCTCGCCGAAAAGCGATGAAATGCTTTTGCAAGGGGCAAAAGCATTGGCAATGACAGGGTATGACATTTTAACTGATCAGTCGTTGAGAACAGAAATTTATGAGGAATTTCACGCCACAGTTCCGGCAGGTAAATAAAGTTTACACCTATTATGGGGTATTAGCAGCAAAGAAGCAGGTAAGTTTATTGCGACAAACAATCACTAAAGTGAAAATAATTAAAAATTAGTAATATTGGCAGGAATTTTATGTTCAATAGCTAATATATATCAATAGACGTTAGATATTAGATCGTGTTTTAGAAGGTAGTAGTTTTAAGTAATTGACGATTAGAAAACTAAATACTGTTGCCTATAGATAATAGAATTTAGGGGGCTATACTGAAGTTTTTCAGCATAGCCTTTTTTTGTACTCTGTTGGCAGGAAATGTGCGGATTGTGTAATCAATGGAGTGTATTCAAAAACACGTAGGTTAGGCTGTTGACAGTGGTGTGGTAGGGAATATGAAAATATAGTAGCAATGAAGGAGGATAATAAAGAAATGAAAGAATCAAATCATGATAATTGCATAGTAATAAACGGTGAATCACTGACAATTAACGAGGTGGTAGCCGTTGCTCGTTATGGTAAAACAGTGGAGATTGCCCCTGTAGGCAAGAAAAATATGGAGAAGTCCCGGGCCATGGTGGAAAAGATAATAGAAGAGGGAAAAGTAGTTTACGGTATTACCACTGGATTTGGAAAATTTAGTAATGTGAAAATTGATCAAGATAAAACTAGCAAACTTCAGGAGAATTTAATTATTACTCATGCTGTGGGCGTGGGTAATAATTTGCCTGATGAAGTAGTCAGGGCCATTTTACTACTACGCGCTAACGCACTTGTGAAAGGTTATTCGGGTATCAGACCTCAGGTTGTAGAGATGCTCATCGAGATGCTTAATAAAAAAGTTCATCCGGTTATTCCTGAGAAGGGTTCGTTAGGGGCTAGCGGGGATTTGGTACCTTTATCCCATATGGTATTGGTAATGCTTGGTCGGGGCGAAGCCTATTACCAAGGAGTGTGTATGCCAGGCAAGGAAGCTATGGAAAAGGCTGGTATCCCCATTACCCATTTACAGGCGAAAGAGGGCTTGGCACTCATCAATGGGACACAAGCTATGACGGCTATTGGCACATTGGCTTATTATGATGCTGAATGTTTGGCGAAAACAGCTGATATTACAGCATCGATGACGGCGGAGGCATTAGAGGTCATCATGTCAGCCTATGACCATAAAGTACAGGCAGTACGACCACATCAGGGGCAGATTGAAGTGGCCGCTAATATGAGAAAATTATTAGCAGGCAGTGAAATGATTGCCAATGCTACTCATGGTCGAGTACAAGATGCTTATTCCTTGCGCTGTATACCACAGATTCATGGCGCATCCCGAGATGCTTTGGCTTATGTGAGAAAAGCCGTAGAAACGGAAATCAATGCAGTAACTGATAATCCCATTCTATTTTTGGAGGAAGGGGAAGTGATTTCAGGTGGCAATTTTCACGGTCAGCCAATGGCTTTAGCCTTCGATTTTTTAGGGATTGCAGTATCGGAGTTAGCCAATGTAGCCGAACGGCGCATTGAACGTCTCGTTAACCCAGCCTTAAGTGGCGGGTTACCTGCATTTTTATCTTCCAATGGTGGTTTGAATTCAGGATTCATGATTTGCCAATATTGTGCAGCTTCTTTGGTTTCAGAAAATAAAATTTTGGCCTCCCCTGCTAGTGTAGATTCGATTCCTAGTTCTGGGAATCAGGAAGATCATGTCAGCATGGGGACAATCGCCGCTCGTAAGGCACAAAGTATAGTGGAAAATGCTCGTAATGTACTGGCAATAGAATTAATGTGTGCTGCCCAAGGCATGGATATGCGTGGCGGAAAACCAGCACTGGGCTCTGGTGCTGCCTATCAAGCCGTTAGAAAAGAAATAGCTTATTTAGATCAAGATAGAGAACTTCGCCTTGATCTTAATAAAGCGCAGCAGTTAATTAAAGATGAAACTGTTTTGAAAGCCGTATATAAAGCCATCGGTTCAATTAATTAAAATTATGGTACTATAAGAACAGCGCAGATGGGATAATCCTGGATTAAGACTAGGTAAAAGAGATAACTATGGCAATTATAGGAGTGACGAAAGATGGATAAACAAAGACTGAATCAAATTATTGAGGAGAAGAGAGCTGTTTTTATTAATGCCAGTGATAAAATATGGGAATATGCTGA
>Ga0209123_1000359_pt1 | contig 64211 bp, 57 predicted proteins | sample BarGraIncu00431A_FD_184500 | JGI IMG/M metagenome (GOLD analysis project Ga0209123, IMG submission 184500) | Arctic peat soil microbial communities from Barrow, Alaska, USA - Barrow Graham LP Incubations 004-31A (SPAdes) (version 2) | ecosystem: Environmental > Terrestrial > Soil > Wetlands >... | reverse complement strand
TTATAAGGCTTTTTTATGTTTAAATACAGGTTTTAGGCTTGATTTGGCATTTTTTCGATGATTTACGCTGTATATCGAAGCAGTGCACAACTTGACAAATGATCATCAATTTTACGCAACGCTAGTGAGATAAAGTTGCTTTTTTAGAAAACTTTGTCTTTTAAATGCCGAATACCCATTGGTATGTGATGTGCTGATTATCATAAAGAAAACGAATGTGAATAATCATATCTTATAGTTGTAATAAATCTACAATAAGATATGATTATTTTAAAGACTCTGTTATACATATTTTTAGTTAACTCTATTGATCCTATTAGAGGGTCGATATATAAATATAGTTGCAATAATAACAGGCTAGTTGGGAGTTGCTTCATTGATGCTTATGATTATTAATATTAAAAGGATTTTGATAGCAAGCTTAATAATTGCTTTACCAATGCTAATATCCTGTGGCGATGTAACAAAACAGGGAATCGCACCAGTAAAGAATAATAATGGAAAAATAACCTTAGAATGTGTTCTTCCATTTGACGATGTGAAAAAGAATAAAGCATTCGAAAATTTCGAAACTGACGTGAAACCTATATTCCCTGCGTATGATATTCATTTGAACTTTGTAAAGGGAGATACGAATGCATATAATACAAAAATTAAAGTTATGATGTATTCAGATACCCCTCCGGATATATTCTATTCTGGGGACGGAAACTTGACTGACGAATTATACTCCTCAAACCTCATTCAACCCTTAGAAAAGAAATTAGATGTTCTGAATTATTGGAAAATGGTAATTCCAACCGCTAAAGTAATTGGAGATACTGGGCATATATATGCAGTACCTATTGATGAGGCATTTTATAACGTTATGCTGATAAATACAGAAATGTTTTCCGAAAATAATGTAAAAATTCCAGAAAGTTTTGAAGAACTTAAGAGCGCGGTAAAACAGTTTAAGGAAAAAAATATAACTCCCATCGCCATTGGTGGCAAAGATGGGATGTCTGTCTATAACATGATAGAGGGTTTTGCATGTACTATAGATGATAAAATAACCAGTAAAATATTAAGTGGTGAGGATACCTTTTCTGGAAATACTTTTAGCCGAGCTGCAATGTCAGTAACTCAGCTCATTAAATTAGGTGCATTTGAGCAAAAAACTGAAACTATTTCTGATGAAGAAGCAGAAAATCTTTTCTATTCCTCCAAGGCAGCAATTTATGGTACTTTTTCTGATAAATTAAGCCTAGCTAACAATAAATTAAATGGCAAAGTTGCAGTATTATATTATCCTAACTTGGGCGTAACTAATGGATCAATTCCAAAGAATATAGTCTCTGGTGGAACGAAGAGAGACAGTGGCTTATTAATTTCATCTTCAACTAAGTATCCTACGGAAGCTGCAAACCTTGCAGTTGAAATGTCTAGATACTACAACAGGTATCTCTATGAAAAGCAAGGCGATGGCGCAATCATATACAACTTGGGTAAGATGGAATGGACACCTAGTATAGCTCCAGACCTAGGAATAAGTAACTTAATGATGCATGTGAAGCAAGAAGGTAATGTTAATACAGGACTCTCTGAAGATCATATATCACCTGATAAGAGAAAATCGATTGAAGCGGCTTCTACAGCACTTATGACAGGCTTTTTATCTGTGAGTGATTATTTGAAAGAAATGGATATCAGCATGAAGTCGAAATAATATTTTGGAGATGGACATCTTGGAAGTGAAAACCGAAAAAGCAGTGAAAAGAAAGGTTATAAAAAAAAAGCATAAAGTGCTGATAGGGATTTTTATTATTCTGGTAATTATCACTAATATAGTTGGACTATATATCGGAAATATATACTACCAGAAGGTTTGCAGGCTAAATGTAAATTCAGAAACTACAGGAATTGACTATTATAAATCCAGCTTTAATTATATGAGATTTAAACAGTTGGAATCTTATAATGTGTCTATTACATCAAGTTTTGGTTATAAGCTCTCAGGAACATATATATTTAATCCCAAACCTACTAACAATACAGTAATTTTGGTTCACGGCATAGGCTGTAACCGATGGGAATCTATGAAATATTCAGACATGTATCTTGATATGGGTTTTAATATATTGACCTATGATTCCAGAGATACTGGTAGCAGTGGCGGGAAGGACATAACTCTTGGATTTTTTGAAAAGACAGACCTTGATAACGTAGTGAAATGGGTTAAATGGGTTAATCCAGATGCTGTTATAGGCGTACATGGAGAATCCTTGGGGGCAGTTACAGCCCTGCTTCAAGCAAAATTAGATCAGAGTAAAAAGGACGTAAATTTTTATGTGGTAGATTGCCCATATTCTGATTTATGGGAATTAATGAATACCAAACTCTCAAGTGACTTTAGACCAAATTTTCAACCTGCCGCAGCCTTCATATTATTCTATGCGAATATTATTGCCCTGGAAAAGTCACACTTTTCACTTTATGCAGTATCGCCAATCACTGTAATTAGTGATATCAGAACCCCCATAATGTTTATTCATGGCAGTAATGATACCTTTATACCAGCTTCTATGTCCTTAGAATTATACTTGAGAAAGCAAGGAACAAAGGGGATATATATTTCGCCTGGTGCAGAACATGCTATGTCTTATATTACAAATAAAGAAGAATACACAGCTAAAGTTAAACAATTTCTAACTGAGAATAAGATGTTCAAGAATTGAGACTGTTAGAGGGATGTTTCTGACTTTCCTTTATCTTTACGGTAGTCCACAAGGATCTCATTTGTGATGCATCGTATCGTATAAGTGCTCAGTTTGGCCCCAATATCAGGTTTAAAGGTATCGATCGCTTTAATTAAGCCGATCATTCCTATGGAGAACAGATCGTCGTTTTTTTCTTCTTTTTCACCAAATTGTTTGACGACATGTGCCACTAAGCGCATGTTGTGTTCGATCAGCAAGTTTCGGGCCTCTATCTGAATGGTTTCGTCAATAATGTCTAGATCGGGGCCTGAGTTAGTAGGAGCACGCCGTAAGATTTGAAAGTAGCGCGATTCATCTTCTCTACTCAGCGGGTGTGGAAATGAGTTGTTATTAATATATGAAACGAGTAAAGTTACTCCTTTGAGCACTGAGAGGGCAAAACTTCTATTAACATCAGTTTCACTCCTTTCGCATTGTGTTATAGTATGCGAAAGAAATGACGCTGGTGTTTGTCCTAGGAGCTTGGAAATTAAAGAACTAGCGTAAAATATTCTGTTGACAAATTAATTTGGATATTTTATCATGAGTACAACTGAATATATTATTTATAGGTGCCCGCAAGGGAGAATAGGGAACCAGGTTGAAATCCTGGACGGACCCACCACTGTAATTAGATGTTGAGGATGTACAAGGCCACTGAGATAACTGGGAAGGCGTACATCTTAGTCTATAAGTCAGGAGACCTGCCTATAAATATTGCAACGGGACAATGGTAAAGTTCTAGCTTCTTGGTAAGCTAGGGCTTTTTTGTATTATTTTTTAAATACTTAGGAGTTGCTTATGGAAACAATTGCGAAAATTAAGATTGACAAGCTCGTATTTCCCCATGAAGAAAAACCCGCACTCCAAAACATTGATTTTGAAATTAAGCGGGGCGACTTCATCGTCATAACTGGAGGTGTGGCCTCGGGGAAATCAATTTTGTTGCACGCCATCACAGGCGCTATTCCCCACTATCATGATGCGGAGTTAACAGGAAAAGTTACAATCATGGGGCAAGATCTTAAGGAGATGCGCCTCAATAGAATGTCAGATTATGTGGGATACATGATGCAGGAACCTCATAATCAAATTATCAGTCTGGATGTCTACGAGGATGTGGCCTTCGGCCTCGGCAATCTAGAAATTTCCTTGGAACAAATTGATCAGACGGTTAAAAAGACGTTAGAATTTGTGGGTCTACCGGGCTTTGAAAACAGACAGACCGCCTCTCTTTCAGGTGGCCAGGCCCAACGTATTGTTTTGGCCGGTGTATTAGCCCTCAAATCCCCTATTTTGATTCTTGATCAGCCGACAGCCGAACTTGATCCTCAGGGCCGCTCTGAGATTTATAAGCGACTGGGTCAATTAAATATTACCCAGAATTTAACAATTGTTTTGGTCATGGATCGAATCGAAGAAGTCCTCAACTATGCCAACAGAGTCTTATATCTTAAGGACGGCGAAATTGTCAAAGAGTATTCGCCTGAGGAATATTACCAGAACCAAATCGAGCATCAAAAAAGAAGGTTAGAAGACACCCATCTTTTGAACATAGATAGCAGTAAGCCTCAGGAAATTATCGCGAAATTAACCAATGTCACCTACCAATACCATAATAATTTGCTGGGTTGTGAAGACATTAATTTAGAAATCTATAAGAGCGATTTCATATCGATCCTCGGTTTAAACGGTTCTGGAAAATCGACGTTGGCCAAACTGCTGATCGGTCTTTTAAAGCCTAACAGGGGCGAAATTAAAGTGTTTAACCAGCCGCTGAATAAGAAAAATCTAACTGAGATCCGCACCCGTATGGGATTTCTGTTTCAAAACCCCGACTATCAGATCTTTGCCAGCACTTTAGAAGAAGAGGTTGGATTTTCACTGAAGCTAAGAGGTGAACAAAATGAAGTAATCAATCAGAAAATCGATGAGTGCCTAAACTTCGTGGGGCTACTGGATTACAAGAAAATGCACCCTCAGCGCTTAAGCCGTGGCCAGCGCCAGCTTTTGGCCCTAGCCTCCATTCTCGCCGGTGATCCAGAATTCATCATTGCCGATGAACCGACCTCGGGCCTTGACGAAAACCAAGGGTATATGATCATGGATAAACTCTTCGAATTATCGAGAAGTGGCAAGACAATTCTGTGTATCACCCACGATCTGACGATGGCCAGAAATTATTCTAGCCGGTTAGTTGCCCTGCATAACCAGCGTATTCAACTTGATATTTCGACAAGAGATCTCGAAGAGCATCTTGAGACTCTCAAAGCCATTGGCTTGGATTTCCAAACTATTATTTCGTTTAGGGAGGTTTGATTGGAGATGGGACTTTCTAAGCTTGATCCCCGGACAACGCTTGCCTGGTACGTTCTGATGATTTATTTTGCACTGATTAGCAAAACTGCTGCTCAGCTAGGTCTTGTTTTATTGGTATGTATCATGGCCTCTCTAATCCTAACTGGTTCCTTAAAGCAGTATAAGGTTATGATCGCGATCCTGTTGCTTTTGGGATTTCAGATACTCACCGTTCAGCTACTTTTCTGCCGGGAAGGCGTCCTGATCTATCACTGGGGAATCTTGAAAATCTACAGTGAAGCTATACCCCTAGCGATCACCGGCATACTAAAGGCTACTATCATTTTCTATGCTAGTATGCAGTTTTTCACTTCGGCCTCACCCCAAGACTTCACCTTAATGCTTATAAAATTCAGAATTCCCTACCGTTTTGCCATGTTGGTGGGACTGAGCGTCCGCTTCCTCCCTCTCATGAAAGCAGAATATGTCTCCATAACCGATAGCCAACGTACCCGGGGCCTTAAAATGGAAAGCGCCTGGGACAATCTCAAAGCCATTATTCCAACCTTCCTGCCTTTCTTATATCGAGCCGTGCGACGCTCGACAGAAACGGCTCTCGCCATGGAGCTAAGAGGCTATGGACGAAGCAAAACCCGAACCTTTTCTTCAAATTTAACGCTTAAACATTATGATTTTGCTTTAATCTCTGCGATGTTATTGGTAATCATCATCAGCCTAGTCGGCAGGATATCACCATTAATATAATCACCACAAATTATGAGGAGGAGTGTTTAGGATGAACGAAAAATTATTCAGAACAGACACCAAAGCGCTAGTAGGCGCCGTCATCATCGGAATTGTATTCGTAATTATGGAGCAGGTAACAGGACGTATCGACGGTATTTTAGACCCCACTCTCTTACTTCTGAACGGCACCTGTTGGGCATTCTTTACAGGCCTAATTGTCTTAATGTACAAACAACCGGCGGGTATCATTGCAGGATTAGTGGAAGCCATCGCAGCTATGGCGACAGGCTATTCAGCACTGGCATTTTTCTTCTTATTTGCCAATGTCATAGGCTCCATTGCCTACTCATTAATCGCCAGAAATTTATCCATGGAGAAATTAAGCCACCATATCTTAGCCCAGCTCGGTTGTAACGTTACCGGAAACCTTTGCGTTATGGTCGGCTTGATTTATGCCTTTCATCTTGAATGGAAGATCGCACTTTTATCCGCCAGCATAACCACCTTGGTAGCAACGATTGTTGCAGGTATTCTGACCAAGAGCGTTTACAGTGCGTTGCAAAAATCATCCTTACTCTAATCAAGGTAGGTTCCATTACCCTTCACGAAACGACAAGTTTCGTGAAGGGTAAATTAAATAGAATTAGATAACAAGAAAGACCAGTTAACCCTGTAGTCAAATGGTCTCTGGAATTGAGGTTAATAGGACTTCATTTAACAGATGATCTGCTTGTTCGTGATCAACTCCTCTGACTTCCATTATCTCACTGATAAACATCCGCCGAGCATTGTTTAGCATAGTTATGTCTTCAGTTCCAAGCTTATTCCTTTGACTTTTCCGCATTAAATCCCGAATGATTTCAGTTTCCTGGTAAATATCACCAGTTCTTATTTTGCTTTTATGAAGATCCCTGCAATAGCGGCGGTCTTCATAGATACTTGGATCTGTATTTCCAAGGTGGAAATCTGTGAAAACATTATCTAAGATATCTGGCTCAACTATCTGACGGATACCAAGAGTTTCAGCTTTTTCTATAGGAATAATAATCTGCATATTGATTTCGGTCATATTTAATCTATAGAAAAGTTTGTTTTCTCCCAATACCTCTTTCCCTTCAATTGCTTCAATAACTCCTACACCTTGCATCGGATAAAGAACTTTGTCGCCGATTTGAAACATAAATTCTTTCACCTCCTGACTGAACTTGGACCATGTTTTGCACAACAGAAGAATGCCATGGCTACTGATTCATTCTCAATAGTTTGTCCAATGTCGAGATGATTTGATTCTAAGAATTTTAGATCAAGGTAGTTATATTTTGGATGATAGGATTTACTATTTTACTTTTATAGGATACACTGTATAAATATAATAAGCGGGCAATGACGCCTACAACTATTTTAGTTGTGGGCTTATTTGCGATTGAAGGATTGGATTTTGACGATGAACTGCGCTACCATTAAGGATTTATGCCTTGAATTCACAAATCTAACCAAAACTGATATTGAGTGTTTAGAAGCAATGGCCTTACAGATCCCATATACCGCCGAAATCACAGGAACAGATGTGTTTATTGACGCTTTGTTGAAAGATAGTGTGGATGCCGTGGTGTTGGCTTGGGCCTGCCCAAAAAATCGGTCACTGTATAGCCATAATGTTGTGGGTGAAGTAGCCTCCGCGACCAGCGAACCTGCGGTTTATCGGACGTTCCACACCGGAGTAACTAGTCGGAACGTCCGAGGAGTTAGCCAAGAAGGGGTTCCCATAGCTCAGACGGTTGTTGCGATTCGAAACGCTGCTAATGACGTGATTGGTACGCTGATCATGGAAAAGGATATTTCCGAAGAATTACGGCAAGAAGAGCAGGTGGAGTTATTGACTCAAACAGCCGAACGTTTAAGTAACACCTTGATGTATTTGTCTACGACAGGTTCTCAGTTTGAAGATTGGGTTGGGAATGGAATCTTTGTCTTGAATAAATACAATAAAATAACCTATGTCAATAAAAAGGCAGCAGAGATATATCGGAACTACCAGGGGATTGAAGCGTCCGGTCATGATTTTCCGCTCGCTATGTTTAATTGCTTTTCATTAAAAGAACTTTTGATTTTCCTTAAAAACCAGGTCGAGTTTTGTTTATTCGATAAAAGCTATTTTTTCCAAGCATATCCCTTGGTGACTTATGGAGAATTAAGCGGTTGTGTTATATCCTTTCGAGATATCACAGACCTTCGAAAAAAAGAGCAGGAACTTAATGCACAAAGTACGGTTATTCGAGAAATCCACCATCGTGTCAAGAATAATCTCCAGAATGTTGCAGCCTTACTTCGCCTTCAAATGCGACGATCGGATTCAGACGTTGTTAAAGCGGAATTTTCGGCCAGCATAAACCGAATCATATCAATAGCAATGGTATATGATGTGTTCGCCTGCCAAAATTCTGACTCAGTTGAGCTGAGGGAACTTTGTCAACGTATACTTACTGGTCTGTTAGAAAGCTTCGTATTATCGGATCAGAGTATCGAGGCCTATGTTAAAGGGCGACCTCTCCTCTTGCCAAGTTCGCAAGCGGTTCCTTTGGCTTTGGTTATTAATGAGCTACTGACGAACAGTTTCAAACATGGGGTTCGTTTCGTGGAGAAAGGCGTAATTACCGTAGCTATTTTAGAAACGAAAGAGAAAATACAACTTTCTGTTAAAAACAATGGACCAGAACCTCCTGTATTCTTTGAACATGTACAAGATCGGCGTTTGGGGTTACAAATCGTAGATTCATTAATTGGAGAACAATTGGGCGGCGAATTCCAAATGGAACGAATTGAAGGAATGACGTGTGCTACAGTTAGCTTTCCAAAACATCATGCGGAGGAATAATTATGAGCGCATTATCCATTTTAATTGCGGACGATGAAGCATTAATTCGTCTGGATATTAAAGAAATATTACAAGGGGCAGGGCATATAGTCTGTGGTGAAGCCAAAAGTGGTTTGCAAGCCGTTGAATTAGCAAAATCTCTCGCTCCGGATTTGGCTATTCTAGATGTGATGATGCCGGGTTTAGATGGCCTAGAAGTGGCAAAGATTTTACATTCCATGAACATACCGGTGTTATTACTCACAGCCTTTAGCCAACCTAAGTATATTAACCGAGCAGAGAAAGTCAGTGTTTATGGGTATCTTGTAAAACCAATTACAGAACGAGATCTCTTACCAGCTGTCCAAATAGCTTATGCCCGTTGGCGAGAAATGCAAGATATCCGCCTGAAATTGGAAAAAACTCAGTACGAGTTACATAGTCAAAAAGTTATTGCCCGAGCCCGGGCTATCCTTGCAGAACGTGAGGGAGTGAGTGACTATGAAGCGCATCAATTGCTTATTCATCAGGCTATGGATCTCCGCATGACAGTCGTAAAACTTGCAGCCCAAATTGTGAATGAGGTTGTCAAAAAATTATAAATCAAAATGACATAAAAATTTACAAAAATATTGTTCGAAATTAAAGGAATAATCAAATGGATGGCGAATACTCATAGATCAGATGAACAGAGCATGTTAAGATTGACCCTTACAAAGGAATAGTGGGCAATAAGGCCTATCATTACATTCAGGATTATTCTGGATGTAATGATAGGCCTTTATTTTTAACTATTTTGTTAGGGGTAGCTGGGCAATGAGGCCCAATATCTCATCCTGTGTAACCGGGATGAGATATTGGGCCTTTTTTAGTGGGAGAACAGTAGGTCACAAGCCTAAGCCAACTGGGGATAGAGATCGAGTTTTAGAAAATAGGGGCAAAGGGGCCCTACATTTCATTCGGAATAACCGGATGCTGATGTAGGGCATTTATTTTCTCTTCTTTTATTAAATAGCATCATTGATAAATTCAATGTTTGAGGTCAATGAGTTATTACAATAAGCCATCTGCGATTAGGGGGTGATTTGATAGAGGCTATTCAGCAGTTTAAAAAACAGTTAAGCGGTCAAAAAAACTTGGGTGCACATAAGTGAACTCGCTTACTCTAAAGCGAGAACATCGAGGCTTCGGTGGGGAAGTCTGCCCCCACCGAAGTGGAAATCGGAATACCACTCATAGAAGTGGGTGTCTCGGAATTGATTAATTATTGAGGAGTGAGTTATTTTGGCAAAAAAAACGCGTGAAGAGATCATGGAGCGAGACACAAAACGTTTGCATGAACTAGGCTATAAACAAGAATTGGCACGTTCAATGAGTGGATTTACCAATTTCGCAATTTCGTTTACGATTATTTCAGTGCTTGCGGGAACATTAACCCTATTTGGCTTTGGTCTTAATGTAGCCGGTCCATCGGCTATGGCCTATGGTTGGCCCATTGTGAGTGTCTTTGCGATCCTAGTGGCTGCTGCGATGGCAGAAATCTCCTCGGCCTATCCTACTGCTGGCGGACTTTATTATTGGGCCTCTACATTAGGGGGATCCGGCTGGGGTTGGTTTACGGCTTGGTTCAACTTAATCGGTCAGATTGCAGTAACCGCAGGGATCGACTATGGTTTAGCGATGTTTGTAGATGCGTTGTTAAATCAATATATTCCAGGGATTCCGGCCGCAGGACAGGCGGGTTCGATTGCTACCTTAGCAATCTTCGCAGTGATTCTAATACTACAAGCTTATATTAACGCTAAGGGGATCAATTTAGTATCCTCTTTGAATAACATTAGTGCTTGGTGGCATATCGGTGGAGTTATTCTCATAGTAGGTGCTTTACTGTTTTTTGCCCCTCATCACGCGAATCCTCTTGACTTCATGTATCATACTCAGTTTACAGGTACTGGTTTTCCCTATTGGTATGGTTTCCTTTTAGGCTTGTTGGTTGCTTCTTATACTTTTACTGGTTTTGATGCTTCTGCTCACGTTTCAGAAGAGACTGAGGGAGCTGAATTAAGCGCACCACGGGGAATTCTAATGTCGGTCGTTGTATCTGCTGTGGCAGGTTATCTACTAATAATTGGATTATTAGTCGCAATGCCAGATCTGCAGGATACTATAGGTTCCACTAATGCTGTGCTTTTTATCCTGAATACACGCTTGGGAGGTACGATCGGGACATTAATGTTCTTAATTGCGATTGTTGCCCAATTTTTCTGTGGCACGGCTTCGGTTACATCTAACTCACGGATGATTTTCGCTTTTGCACGTGACGGCGGTATGCCTGGTTCCAAGCTGTGGTATAAGTTAAACGAACGTCATGTTCCATTAAACGCGTTATGCTTATCTATTACCTCCGCATTTATTCTTGCCCTCCCTGCCTTATTTAGTACCGTGGTTTATTCAGCTGTAACCTCAATCGCAGTAATCGGACTATATATTGCTTATGTCATCCCGGTCTTTTTGAAAAATATTCATCAAGATCGCTTTAAGGCCGGACCATGGAATCTTGGTGCTTGGAGTTCGCTTGTTGGCTGGATAGCAATCATCTGGACAGTATTTGCGAGCATCCTGTTTATTCTTCCTGTATCCTTTCCGATAACGTTGAGTAATTTCAATTTTACTGGAGTCGTATTATTAGTCGTTTGGGCTTTACTAATCCCTTGGTATTTAATTAGCGTACGTCATTGGTTTAAAGGCCCAAAATCAGCATTTGATGATGAAGAGGATCTTGATGCAGAAGAATTTGATACAAATAAAAGAGTTTCTGCAGTTTAATAAAAAGTATAGTCGTAAAGAAATAGAGGGCAATAGGGCCCTTCATCGTTCTCGGGTGACCGTGAGGAGATGAAGGGTCTATGCTTTTTTATGGAGGGAGCATTAAAGAATGGCATATAATCTAGATATGATCGCCACACTATAATCATGGCAAAAGAGATGACGTTAGTCAGTGTGGGCATTGACGTTGGAACGACAACTACGCAGTTGGTTATTTCACAGCTTAGTTTGGTCAATGTAATGCCAGGTAGCCAAATCCCTAAAGTAGAGATCTGTCACAAAAGGATTATTTATATGGGTAAGACGCACTTTACTCCATTTGAAGATCGACAACACGTTGATGGTGTACAGCTGCGTGCAATCATCGGCAAGGAATATGAGAAGGCTGGATTGAAGCCCGAACAGATTGACACAGGCGCTATAATAATTACCGGGGAGGCAGCTAAGAAGGAGAACGCCTCGGAAATCATCCATTTCTTGGCCGATTATGCTGGAGATTTCGTCGTAGCGACGGCCGGACCTGATTTGGAAAGTGTGATTGCCGGAAAAGGATCTGGTGCCAAGGCGTTGTCTGAACGCTTACAAGCCTGTATCGCCAACATCGATATCGGTGGCGGAACTACAAATATTGCCTATTTTAATCGAGGCAAGTGCATCGGTTCGGCGTGTATCAATGTAGGTGGTCGTCTTTTTGAAGTTCATCCTTTAACCCACCGCTTAGAATATATCTCACCTCCAGGCCAAACGATTCTGAATCAATGTTATCGAAACAGCTCCTTTGCAGAAAGCGAAGATGAAATGGTCAAGATACTTGGGTGCCTGGGGGCTATGGTAGAATGTGTAGAACGGGTCATCTTTCATGAACCTTTACTTGAGGGAGACAGCCCCCTTGTGATGACCAATTCGTTACCGGATGTATTGCTCGATGGAGTGGTTTTTTCCGGCGGGGTGGCTAAGTATATTTATTTTCCCGGGCTAAAGGAATGGTGGATTCATGAAGATGTGGGGCCACTTTTGGCGGAAGCGATCAGAAATAGCCGTCTTCATTCATCGCTTAAAGTGTACGAAGGAGCGGAGACGCTCCATGCCACAGTGCTTGGGGCGGGAGCTCATACGGTGAATGTCTCGGGATCAACTATCACGATACATAAGCATACGCTCCCGCTGCGAAATATTCCGGTAGTGTATCCAGAAGTGGGGGAGTCGGGAACGTTCTCTTGGCTTCACGCCGCGGAAATTTACAACGACTCTATTTACCGCACGGTAGCCTTAGTGGTTCCGGCTATGCCCGATACCGACTTTCTAACGATTTGCACCCTTGCCGAAACCATAGCTCTTGAACTTACCTTAATTAAGGGAGAACCTAAAGTGGTTATTACTCAACAAGATATTGCTAAAGTTTTGGGACAAACCCTTCAGAGACTGCTCCCGGCGGTTTCCTTGGTTTGTTTAGACGGCATTGAGCTTGCATTTGGTGATTTTCTGGACATAGCTAAACCTTTATCACATGAAGATGCTGTGCCTGTGATTGTCAAAACCTTAGTATTCGCCCGTTAAGAATTCTCGAAAGAAATGATGTGAAATTGTGAATCTAAAGACACGCCTTTTTGGCCAAACCTTTGCCTTCAAAGATGTCAAAGAAGTTTTGGCGAAAGCGAATGAGCTCAAGTCCGGAGATATCCTCGCCAGAATTGGGGCAGAAGATGCCGCAGAGCGGATCGCGGCGAAACAAGTCTTGTCGGAACTAACTTTGGAAGAGTTAAGGCTGAACCCAGTCATTCCACTTGAGGAGGACGAAGTATCACGCATTATTGATGCTGATGTCGATGAACCTATCTATCAAACGATTAAAAACTGGAGTGTTGCAGAGTTTCGGGAACATATTTTACAGACAGAAACCACCGGGTCAGATCTTCGCAGAATTGGACGCGGGCTTACCTCTGAAATGGTCGCTGCAGTTGCCAAGCTGATGAGTAACCTGGACCTGATTTTAGGAGCCGCTAAAATTAATAACCTTGCCCACTGTAACACAACCATCGGAAAAACCGGTTGTCTGGCTTCCCGACTTCAACCTAATCATCCGACCGACGGAGTTGAGGGGATTTTGGCTAGTTTGCGTGAGGGGTTGTCCTATGGGGTTGGGGATGCGGTAATTGGACTCAATCCTGTCGATGACTCAGTATCTGCGACCATTCGCAGCTTGGAAAACCTTTATCATTTTGTTGAGGAGTGGAAGATACCCACTCAAATTTGTGTCCTAGCCCATATCTCTACTCAAATGAAGGCTTTACGGAAAGGGGCCCCCGTTCATCTGTTATTCCAATCCATCGCAGGGTCGGAAGCTGGAAATACGGCGTTTGGAGTGAGCAAAGAGATGCTTGACGAAGCTTATTCTCTTGGAACAAAAGAGGGACGGGCGACAGGTCCTAATATTATGTATTTTGAGACAGGACAAGGTTCGGAACTTTCATCTGAAGCGCACCATGGCGCGGACCAGTTAACCTTGGAGGCGCGCTGTTACGGATTAGCTCGCCACTATAATCCTTTTCTGGTTAATAGCGTCGTTGGTTTTATCGGGCCGGAGTATCTATATGACACTCGTCAAGTGACAAGGGCAGGCCTGGAAGACCACTTTATGGGAAAACTCTCTGGTCTGCCGATGGGGGTTGATGCTTGTTACACCAACCACATGAAGGTTGATCAAAATGATATAGAAAATCTGGCGACCCTCTTAACAGCCGCAGGCTGTACTTATTTTATGGGCATTCCCATGGGTGATGATGTCATGTTGAACTACCAGTGTACAAGTTACCATGACATTGCTACGCTCAGAGAGCTGTTTAACCTTCGCCCGTTACCTGAGTTTGAGGCTTGGGCGGAATCAATGGGAATCCTCTATAATGGGAAGCTTACGGAGCGAGCTGGTGATGCAACAATTTTTACGAGATAAGGGAGTTTAGAAAATGAGCTTAGAAGAAGAGTGCCAGATTACTGATTTAGCGGAAATCGACTTACAGCGTTATTTGCAAGTTCCCAACGCCGTAAATAAGGTCCTTTATGAGCAAATGAAGCTTTCTACACCTGCGCGAATTGGAGTTTGGCGCTGCGGTCCCCGTCCTCTAACCAATACGTTGCTTCGTTTTCGAGCAGATCATGCCGTAGCTCAAGATTCCGTGCTCGGTGAAGTTCCAGACGATTTTCCGGAAAAGTATTCTATGGTCACCGTCCAAAGTCTCTGTAAGTCAAAAGATGAGTATCTCACGCGACCGGATTTAGGGAGAAAGCTTGATGCGGATAACCTGGAAATTCTTCGGAAAGGGTGCCCAAAAGGAGCCAGGGTCCAAATCATAGTTTCCGATGGGCTCTCCAGTAAAGCGGTTGAGGCGAACATTCCTAATCTTCTCCCTGCCTTAACTCAAGGCCTCGAGGGTATGGGCGTAAAATTAGGAACCACAATCTTCGTTCGGTACGGGCGGGTTGCCGTAATGGATATGATCGGTGAAGCGCTGAAACCCGAGGTTGCCGTGATTATGATTGGAGAGCGGCCCGGTCTGGGAACGGCTGAAAGTATGAGCGGTTATATAGGATATAACCCTAGAATTGGAATGGTTGAAAGCGAGCGAGTTGTGATCAGTAATATTCATCGAGGTGGCATCCCAGCGGCGGAAGCAGGGGCTCATCTGGCGAGCTTTATCAAAAAGATTCTTGATGGCAAATCTTCGGGTGTGAAAGTAGAGTAGTAATACGGCGAGCATTTTGCACAGTGTCGCACTGAAACAATGTTGTCGATAAGAAGGGATTTACGTGTTGTGGGGTGAATGACTTATTTGATGCATAGTATATTTGTAGATTCCACGACCTTCCTTGTATTAAAACATTTCCAGGAATTCCATGAGTAGTTTTCCGAGAAAATTAGAAAGGAGGAATTTGCTAATGAGTGAAGATAAGAAATGCCCTATCTGTCCGAAATGCGAGAAGGAGTATAGCGATACTGCGAATACTAACGATGAAATAATTAGCGTCTGCCCAAATTGTGAAACGATGGAAACATTAAAAATTTACGCAAAGCACCTAGTCCAGGAAAATGAAAAGTAAAATGATACGTTTGATACTTGGCTCATTTTAATGCGTTGGTTGAGAAGAAAGAAATTCTCATGCCAACGCATTTTTTTTCTTAGAATAGGGAGGAATTTATTAGATTATATAGAATATTTAAGAAATAGAAAAATATGAAGAATAAAGTAAGATAATAAAATATAATATATTAGCTGCAGAGGTTGTGATGGTATGGATGAAGAAACAACATCGAACAATGTGAACATGAGCAGACCGAGAAGGTCTCTGAGGTTATCAATCAGTATCTCATTTATTGTGCTGATGGTTATTACAATCAGTATCATAACGTTGGTCATCTTTTCAAAATGGACTGCCTCCGCAAATGATACCATGACTAAAATGGAGGATAAGGCGAATAAAGACATCCTCAATGGAATCGAAACGTTGGTTAGTATTCCCTTAAATAATAATGAAATGAACAAAAACTTGATCCAGAATGGATTAATTGATTTGCATAATAGTAAAGCACGTGAAAGCTATTTTGCCGGCGTACTAAAATCAAGCGGCGAGGAAATTAATAGCTTTAGCTATGGCACCGAAAATGGCGAATATTATGGAGCGCGCAGAAATGAAAAGAATGAAGTGGAAATATATAAAAGCGATGCTGATACCAACGGGAATTCATGGTATTACGAGGCAACGGATGATTTAACTGCAGGAGAATTTGTCAAGGATTATGGAAAATTTGATCCGCGAACAAGAGATTGGTACAAAATTGCGAAAGAAAAAGAGCAACCCATGTTTTCGCCCCTATATAAGCATTTCATTAAGGATGATTTAGCACTTTCTGCAGCGTATCCAATCTATAACAAAGTAGGTATCCTTCAGGGGGTATTAGGCACACACATTACACTTTCAAGACTAAACAAGAACTTAAAAGAAATTGTACAAGATAAAATGGCTGTGGCCTATATTATTGACGAAGAATCGGGAGCACTGGTTGCAAATTCCTTTGAGAAACCCAATTTTACAACTCTTGCAGATGGTAATATCAAAAGAACGACAATCCAAGAGCTTGGCAACAAATCCGTCATTGAAGCTTATGAAAACTACCGAAAAACTTCAATTAATAGTTTTGTCGTAAAAACAGACCAGGACAAGTTGCACATAAAACTAACTGAATACAAAAAAGACGGTTTAAATTGGTTGATCATAACGGCTATTCCTGAAAGTATTTATACAACAGAAATAAAAAACAGTATTCGTTCTTCCATAGTATTATCGATTATAGGACTTTTCTTATCTGTTTTGATCTATATGAAAAGTACAGAGATCATTCTTAAACCCATTAATCAGTTGATAAGTACAACTGAAGCCTTCTCAAAAGGCGATTTAACTCAGCGCGCCAAGATTTTTCGAGATGATGATATCGGGAAGTTGGCCAGAGCATTTAATCATATGGCCGAAGAGTTATATGCACTTATACATAATCTTGAAGACAAGGTGAGAGCTCGGACCGTGGAATTAGAACAGGCTCAAAGCGAAATAATCAACGCCAAAGAACAAGCAGAAGCTGCCAATATTGCCAAGAGTCAATTCCTGGCTAACATGAGTCATGAAATCAGAACGCCCATGAATGGAATTGTGGGATTCCTGCAACTCCTCGGGAATACGAAATTAAACAGCGAGCAGTCTGAGTTCGTTCAAATGATTAAAACGTCGACGGATGCGTTGCTTACAGTAATCAACGATATTCTGGACATCTCGAAAATTGAAGCTGGTAGGATGGAACTTGAGGCGATACCCTTTGATATCCGCTCAATGATTGAAGAAACTGTCATTCTTTTTGATGCGAAAGCAAAGGAAAAAGATCTCGAACTAAATATGCTGATAAGTTCAGGGATTCCTCATTATCTTTCAGGAGATCCGACTAAATTAAGGCAGATTATTAGCAACCTTGTAAGTAACTCCGTGAAGTTTACAGGCAAGGGTGAGGTGTTTATCGAAGTCTCTTTGATCAGGGAGACCGAGACAATAGTAGAAATCTCGTTTGCTGTCACTGATACAGGTATAGGCATGTCCAGGCAGGAAATTGACAAGCTGTTCAAGCCATTTAGCCAGGCTGATTCATCGTCCACTCGGAAATATGGGGGTACCGGATTAGGTCTAGCGATCTGCAAGCGATTCGTGGAAATGATGGATGGGGAAATCAGTGCCACAAGTGAAAGCGGAAAAGGCACTAGGTTCAATTTCCATGTAAACCTTAATAAGGCGCAGGATGCTGTGATACCTGTCCTGCCGGATTACTCTATTCTAAAAGGAAAGCGAATACTGATTGTAGATGACCATGCAATGAACCTTTATATAGCGAAAGTGTACCTCGAGGAAATTGGTTGCATGGTCAATGAATTTCCAAGTGCAGGAGATGCGCTAAGTGATCTTGTCAGTCATGATGGTGGATATCAATATAATACGATTTTAATAGATTATCAGATGCAGGGCATGACAGGGTTTGATCTGGCAGCAGCGATCAAGGAAAGGCTATCCTTAAAGGACATTCCGTTAATCCTATTAACATCTGTAACAACAAATTCGGAGGCAAAACAAGCAAAAGAAAAAGGCTTTGCAGGATACATTTCAAAACCTTACAAGCGAAGTGAACTGCTTGATTGCGTCGCAATGGTTCTTGAGGGAAAAAGGATTGATAAAGGTGAGGAAGAAGTTTTTATTACCAGACATACTGCTAGCGAAGCAAAGTATAACAGCAAACTTAAACTTAAACTGTTGCTGGTTGAAGATAACGATATCAACAAAAAATTCTTTGTTAAGCTTCTGAAAATGAAAGGGCTCAATTGTGATGTAGCGGTAAATGGTGTTGAAGCAGTCAGCGCAACTGAACATAAAGACTATGATATTATTTTCATGGACTGTCAGATGCCGGTGATGGATGGCTATGAAGCCACGAGACAGATTCGTACTACAGAGGGAGATCGAAAACATACCGCGATTGTAGCCATGACGGCTTATGCAATGAAAGAAGATAAAGAAAAGTGCTTGGAAGCAGGCATGGATGATTATCTTAGTAAACCAGTTAACCTAGAACGGGTGCTAAACATCCTGCAAAAGTATGGCAAGAATCAAGACATTGAGAGCAGGATAGCAGAGTGGAATTATCATTTCTCCAGTACAGTGCGTGTTCTGATGCAGGAATCAGGTTTTGACGAAGAAACCTGTGAAGAGCTATTGAATGACTTCTGCGAGCAGGCAAAAAGGCTAATTAAGACGATTAAAGAACAAATTTCAAAAAATAGTTTTCTAGAAGTAGATATCCTATTGCATCAATTAAAGGGTTCTGCAGGTAGTATCAGAGCCAAGGAGATCGCAAAGTATGCCTTGTTGGCCGAAGAGGCTGCTAGAAAAGCCAATCATGAAAATCTAGACGGCTTGTTAGAGAAGCTAGAGATGTTGTTAAGTGCCTTATGTGAAGTGAATTAATAGGAAATATAAGAAGCCAAGTTTAAATGTATTTTCCAGTTATAGACCTATTACATTCCCTCAACCCCACCAGATTCCCGCTATAAAGAATCTCGCCACCTCGGTTTCCACCGTCCGGTCCCATGTCGATAATCCAGTCGGCTCTTCTGATGATATCGAGATTATGCTCAATTACAACTACGGTGTTACCTCTTTTTACAAGTCTGTCAATAATCGATAGAATATTTGTTATGTCCGACATATGAAGTCCAGTTGTGGGCTCGTCCATAATATAAATGTTGCCTTTTTTGTTTAATTCCTTCGCAAGCTTCAAACGTTGGCACTCGCCGCCTGAGAGAGTGTTCAGCGGTTGCCCCAATGTCATATATTGAAGCCCCACATCAATGATACTTTTCAGTTTTTTCATTATGTCCTTATGCTCAAAAAATTCATTTGCTTCTGTGATGCTCATTTCCATAATATCGACTATATTTTTGCCCATATATTGATACCCTAAAACGTCCTTTTTATAGCGCTTTCCTCCACAAACTTCGCAAACAGTTTTCATTGAATCCATAAAGGAGAGGTCTGTTTCGATAAATCCTGTTCCGCCACAATTAGGGCAACCACCCTCGGAGTTATAACTGAATAAGCCAGCGCTCACCTTATTTTCATCTGCAAATATCTGGCGAATTAAATCCATTATTCCTGAATATGTGGCTGAATTGGATCGAATGTTAGCACTTACAGCGCCTTGGTCAATAACAACTGTTTCAGGATATTCTTTTATAAAAACCTCATTGACTATAGTACTCTTACCCGAACCAGCAACGCCTGTGACTACCGTAAACAAACCTTTAGGTATTTGCAGGCTCACATTTTTCAGATTGTGAATACTGCTTTTCTTTGTTTTGTAAAATTCATTGCTTATCCTTGGGCTCTCATTAAGATCAAGCTTTTTTCCTAGAAACTTTCCGGTCAATGAATCTGCTTGTTTCAAATCGTCAAAACTGCCCTCAAATACTATATTTCCGCCCTGCGAGCCTGCTCTTGGGCCTACATCCACAATATGGTCGGCAATTTTCATAACATCGGGGTCATGTTCAACAACGATGACTGTATTTCCCTTATCTCTGATTTTTAGGAGCAACTCGTTTAGCCTATGAACGTCTCTGGAATGAAGCCCTATGCTTGGTTCATCAAAAATATACATAACGTCCGTCAAGCTACTTGACAAATGTTTCACCATTTTGACACGCTGCGATTCTCCGCCCGACAATGTCGATGTTTCTCTTGTAAGACTCAAATAATCCAGTCCGATATTAATTAAGTTCTCCAGCCGCTCAAGGATGCTTTGCACAATTGGAGCAAATGTTTTATCATCTATTTTTTTCAATACCTCGACCAATTCATCAATTTGCATCGATGTCATGTCGTATATGTTATATCTCAGTATTTTTGAGGATAGAGCCGTTTCGTTATACCTTTTTCCATTGCAATCACAACATTTTTGAATGGAAGTAAAGGCTTCCATCTTTTTCTGATTAGCTGGGGACTTTTCCTTATCTGTTTTGATGTTTTGGCGAGTGAACCTTCCTATAAGCCCCTCATAGGTGGAATTCATTTCACCATCCATAATGTTAATCAAAATCTTTTCGGGTGCTGCGCAAACTAATTTATCATACTCTTCTTTAGTATAGTCCTTTATCTTCTTGTCATTGTCGAAGAAGCCGTGATTAGCATACATTTTCCATTGCCACGTACCTACACCGAATCCTGGAAGTAAAATTGCGCCATCATTTAATGATTTGTCCGTATTTAACGCCTTTTCTAGATCCAATGTCATGATTCGTCCGATGCCTTCACATGTTTGACACATGCCATGTGGGTCATTGAAGGAGAAGTTAAAGGATAGGCCAATATTTGGCTCACCCAATCTGGAAAAAAGCAACCGCAATAATGAGTTAATGTCCGTAATGGTACCCAGTGTAGAGCGTGAATTTCCCCCAAGCCTTTTTTGGTCAACGACAATGGCTGTTGATAAATTAGAAATCGAATCAACGTCTGGTCGCCCATACTTCGGCAGAAAGGTTCGTACAAAATTACTGAATGTTTCATTTAATTCTCTACCCGCTTCTTGTGCAATCGTATCAAAAACAATCGATGATTTTCCTGAACCCGAAACTCCAGTAAAAACCGTTAGTTTTCTTTTGGGTATTTTTAGATTGACATTTTTAAGATTGTTTTCTCTAGCACCTAGTATTTCGATAAATTCAGTTTGCATCAGTTTTCCTCCATCGTAGAGATATTGACAATAGCACCAACACATTAGAATGCTGGTGCTCAATTTTCATATTCATTGTAGGCGGTGGACTATACTGTAACTCATTTTTACCCTAGCTTCAAGTTTATTACCCCTCAACATGAATCCCTGCAAAGGCAAGCGGGGTCTCTGCTGCAATAATCGCTCCGAATTTCATTAGTCATGGAATTAGAACAAGCAAGAAGTTGGCGGTGAGTTGTAATAATTGTACTGCAAGAGAAATATCTTCATAATTGTCATTGTCAATTGCCATTTAATCATGTTATGATTTTAATAAAGTTTAGACTAGGGAAATTCTGAGCTAAAGGAGAAGTTGAGATGAGCAAAAAGGTATTAATTGTTGGTGGAGTAGCAGGTGGAGCCAGTGCTGCAGCACGCTTACGCCGTTTGGATGAAGAAGCGGAAATCATTATCTTTGAGCGGGGAGAACATATTTCCTACGCTAACTGTGGCTTGCCGTATTATGTCAGCGGTGTCATCAATGAGCGGGAGGCTCTTCTGGTATCGAAGCCTGAAGCAATGAGAAATCGCTTTCGCATTGATGTAAGAATCTTTAGTGAGGTTACCCGTATTCTCCCTAAAGAAAAAGTCGTTGAAATCCAAGAAAGTAATGGCAAGGTCTATCGAGAATCCTATGATCAATTGATCCTTGCACCTGGGGCAGCTCCGCTTCGTCCTCCGATTCCCGGGATTAATGACATCGAAGCTCTTGTCGTGCGTAATGTCACAGATATTGATCTGATTAAACGATTTATTGATGAGCAGCAGCCTAAAACAGCTGCAGTCATAGGTGGTGGCTTTATTGGCTTGGAAATGGCCGAAAATCTCCATGCTAGAGGAGTAGATACAACGATTATTGAAATGAGCAATCAAGTGATGGCTCCTCTTGATTATGAAATGGCGGCAATTCTCCATGAGCACATTTTCAACAAAGGACTCAACCTTATTTTGGAAGATGGGGTAAAATCCTTTGCTAAAAAGGAAAATGGGGCCCTTATAACACTTCAAAGCGGCGAGGAAGTTCAAGCTGACCTAATAATCTTGGCTATTGGCGTAAAACCCGAAATTAAATTAGCGAAGGAAGCCGGACTGACGATCGGAGACTTAGGCGGAATCAAAGTTAACGAAAGACTCCAGACCTCAGACCCGAATATTTATGCTGTTGGCGATGTCATTGAGGTGAAAAACTTAGTAACAGGACAACCTGCGCTCTTGCCGCTTGCCGGGCCTGCCAATAAGCAAGGACGTATTGTTGCCGACGTTATCGCTGGTCGGGATAGCAAGTATATGGGGACCCAAGGTACTGGTATCGCCAAGGTTTTTGATTTAGTGGCGGCGTCGACCGGTGCGAATGAAAAAATGCTCCAAAAATTAGGAATTCCTCATGAAGTATCCTTTACTCACTCCAATTCCCATGCCTCGTATTATCCTGGAGCAACAAGATTATCTATAAAACTGATCTTTGATCCAAGTGATGGTCGAATCCTGGGCGCCCAAGCTGTGGGAGCTCAAGGTGCAGATAAACGGATCGATGACATCGCCGGGCTGATCCGTCACCAAGGCACTGTTTATGATTTGCAGGAACTCGAGCTGGCCTATGCCCCGCCCTTTTCTTCGGCTAAAGATCCGGTTAACATGGCCGGTTATGTGGCGGAAAACATTATTAATGGTGATGTTCGGATGATCCAATGGCAAGAACTAAGTAAACTTAAACCGAAAGATATATGTATCGTTGACGTACGGGACCAAGAAGAACGAAGAGCTAAATTTATTCCGGGCTCGTTGCATATACCGATAAATGATCTGCGCAGCCGCTTATCGGAACTTCCTAAGGATAAGGAAATCGTGGTTTACTGTGAGATAGGGTTGCGGGGCTACTTAGCTTATCGGATTTTGACTCAACATGGGTTTACCAATGTTAGGAATTTAGCCGGAGGCTGGGTCACTTATTATCCAGCTGTTTTCGGATAATATTTTACCAATTCCTCCAAACAAATATCCCTAGAAGACTTTGCTATAAAAGCGACAAATATAGAATAACTCTCTATATTAAGTATGCTTACTCATGTATACCCGAAGTAGGCTAAAAGAGCAAGTAGTTCCGTTTCTTTGGGAACTACTTGCTCTTTTGATTATGCTCGGGTCGGAAGACATAGAAGAGTACAAAGTCTTCGGGGCTCTTTGCATTTCTACGGTAGGTTATGAAAGCTTTAGTTAGGAACCTATTAATCCCAATAGACATACAAGTTCTCTACTTAGGAATAATAGATATTATGCTCATAACACGTGTATGTTGAAGTAAATGACGAGGAGGCTCTTACTAGTGAATGTTGTCCTGGACTGTATTCCTTGCTATATAAAGCAAACAATCAATACTTTAGCACAAACTGAAATCACCGAAGAGAAAAAGAGAGAAATCATTCATCAGACACTGCCCCTCTTTGCTCGATTAGATCCGCAAGGAACTCCCGCGGAGAACTCGACTATTATTCTCAGAAAGGTCAATGAACTGCTGGGAATCGAGGATCCATTTCATAGTGCCAAAAAGGAGTCCAATGACTTGGCGCTTAAGCTTCTTCCAGAGCTAAAAGATAGGATTCACCAAAGTACAGATCCACTCTTTATGTCTTTGAAAGTCGCTGTTGCCGGAAATATTATTGATATGGGCATCCTGAAAGATTTTGATGTTGAGGGAAGTATTCAAGAGGCCATGGTGAATAATTTCGCCCGGGACGATTACGAGTCTTTCCAGCAAAGATTAAAAGAAGCCAGGGAAATATTAATTCTTGGAGATAACAGTGGGGAAATTGCTTTCGATAGGCTGTTAGCTGAGCAACTCTCCGAATCTGGGATCAAGGTGATATATGCAGTTAAGGATCGGCCGATTTTGAATGATGCCACGCTGGAAGATGCAGCTTATGTAGGTATGACAGAGCAAGTCCGCGTAATTTCAAATGGGAGCGGTTTTTTGGGGACAATTCTCAAAGACTGTTCAGAAGAATTCAAACAGGTCTATAAAAAGGCTGACTTAGTGGTTAGTAAAGGGCAGGCTAATTATGAATCTTTAGAAGCCCTTGGTAAGGCGGATAGAAGGCTGTATTTCTTGTTGCGAGCCAAGTGTGAGATTGTAGCGATAAATTTAGGGGTTCAACTTGGCGAAATGGTGTTTTGCTGCAGCTAAGCGGGTTTCCGATATAAATCAATAACTAAATTAATCGCAGGGACCCTATGCTCCATAAATATCCGAACATCCTTTTTGTATTTTAGGTTATCCTATTAGTGGTCATAAGATCATTATAAAGAAGGTTTTCTAAATCAGAAATGGACAAGGGGGAGGGTTTGAAATTATGGGTAACAATAATGACCAAGACAGCGGAAATGGGCCAGGAAAAGGACAAAGTAAAGGGGCTGGACCACGAAAAGGAAAAGCGAAAAGAAAAGGGTAACTATATCAACAGCAAAACTACATTTTTGAGACATGATGCCCTAGAAATATTCTAGGGCATTGTTCGTTGCAGAGTCAATGCAGAAAATTCCCAATTTATTATCAGAAGCAGGAATTAACTTAATTTACATCGAATTATTGAGTGTAAAAAAGATATTCATAGTAATCCAGAACATATTATGTCCACTGCAGTTAAACCACTTTTGTTCTTTTTCTCATATTAATGAAATAGCTTGTTCAGACGGGTATAATTTATGCTAAACCCCGAGCGAATTTTGATGAGTCGAAGTGATATACAATTTTAAAGACTGTAGTAAGAAAAATAATGTTTTATAAATTCTTTAGCACTCAATAATATGAGGTGTTTTGTTTATGGTAACGTTAAAAACATTGGATTCTAGTATCATTTCACTTATTATTTTGATTTTCATTTATGGCAATGCATATAACCGTTCAGAGAAGGTATTTATGCACTATAAGCTATTTATTGGCTTGATACGAATCAATATGGCTTTAATTATCATTGACGTTTTGGGTTGGGTTTTCAATGGTTTGCCGGGTACTATGAATATGATATATAATACTGGGTTTAATCTGCTGCTCTATATTATAGTGCCGGTGGCACCATCGCTATGGGTTATTTATGTAAATTTCCATGTATTTCGGAATGAGAACCGAATGACTAAGGTGTTGCGTGTTTTGATGGCTCTTTTAGCTGTCAACGCTGTGATAACCGTGATGAGTCTTGGTACTGGTTGGTTTTTTAGTGTTGATGCAGAAAATATTTATCACAGAGGTCAATATTTTTGGGTTCATGCTCTATACTGTTATGCTCTTATAGGCTATTCCTTTTTCTTCGTTCTTACAAACCGGAGTTCGATTGAAAAAAAATATTACTTTTCACTTCTGCTGTTTTATCTTCCTCAGACAGTAGGAACGACGATTCAAATGTTCTTTTATGGAGTATCTTATAATTGGACAGGAATGATGTTGTCTCTTTTAATCATATATTTTAACATTCAAGATCGTGGATTAAATACAGATTACCTTACTGGAGTATATAATCGAAGGCAGTTGGATGGATATATTAATGCGAAAATTCGAAACAATAAGGATGTTAAGTCATTTTCAGCTATTCTGATTGATCTAAATGAATTTAAGTCAATTAATGATAGGTTCGGTCATGAAACTGGAGATGAAGCATTAAAAGATGCTGTCGGCATCATAAGGAAAAGTTTGCGTCAAAATGATTTTGTTGCAAGATTTGGCGGAGATGAATTCGTTATTATCATGGACATCAATAATCGGGAGATGCTTGAGCAGGCAGTTGAAAGAATCGCCAACAATGTTGAAAACTTCAATAAGGAGAGCCCAAAGCCCTATAAGATTAGCTTTTCGATGGGATATGATATTTATGATGCCGATTCTAAATTGAAATTAGATGACTTTTTCAATCATATTGATTTGCTTATGTATAATAATAAAAAATCTAGACGTAAATAGTTTATATTTAAGGACAAGCGAGTTTCTCTTGCAGCACTCGTATTTTGGCAAAAACTATTCTATTTTATACAATAGACGGGCGAGGCTAGCCGTTAGATTTCAAATTATCTATGGGGGTATTAAGTGATATTTGTGCTAAGAATGTGTTATAATATGGAAAAAATATATTGAAAACAATCTTGAATCATATATTAATATAATGAGGAGCGAGTTTTAATGTCAATACTACAACATAGTAGTGATAGAAAATATACTTATGCTGATTACCTTACCTGGCGTGATGGAGAAAGATGGGAAATATATAATGGTGTGCCGTATATGCAATCTGCTCCAACATGGCAGCATCAAGCAATATCAAGTGAACTGATGTTGCAATTCGGTGAATACTTACGGAATAAACCGTGTAGAATATTTTCTTCACCGTTTGATTTAAGAATACCTGAATCAAACGAAGAAGACGAAGAAACAACTTTTGTATGTCAGCCCGATCTCTTAGTCATTTGTGATAAAGCTGGTTTAAAAGGTTCAGGATATTACGGTACTCCTACCCTGATTATAGAAATATCATCTCCTTCAACGGCAAGGAATGATAAGCTTTTAAAATTCAATAAATTTGAAAAGGCCGGGGTTAAAGAGTATTGGATAATCGAACCAGACGGTAATCTCGTGAGCGTGTTTACGTTACAGGACAATATGCGATATGGAAGGCCAGATGTATATTCAGATGAAGATAAAATAAGCGTGAGTACCTTACCAGACTTAATAATTGATCTCAACCTAGTTTTTGCTAATCTGGAGTAGAATCCACACTGATATGTTGCAGTGTGGCGATAGGCTCGTCCGCCTATCGTATCGTCAGGTAAACAAACGAAAAGGCTATCTCTAACGAGGTAGTCTTTTCTGTCTTTAGCTTAGCTGGTCAAAGGACCGGGGATCCGTCCGTTCGGGGCCCACACCGCTGGAGTAGCGTTATATGTCGCAATGTGGTGATAATCTCGTCCGATTATCGTCACATTGCTGGAGTATGAGTCAGGAGTTGCAATGTGTCGAAAGTCTCATCCGACTTTCGACACACTGCAGGAGTGTATTAGTACTATTCTAGTCGATGATATTAGAACCCTGTTTCTGGTCAGTCATTTTATTTTCTGCATAGGACACCATTTTTCCGACCATGTTTCCTCCAATTTTGCCACATTCGCGCGAAGTCATATTGGCAAAACCCTTTTCTTCAATATCATCGTCTAACTGTAGTTCTTTCGCAACTTCCATTTTAAGTTCATCTAACTGTCTTTCGGATTCAGGGACTTTAGGTGTATTGCTGCTCATTTAACCATCCTTCTTTTTCAGTTGTATATTGAACACATTAATATCTTATCCATGATGAAAATTCTATACACATTTAGCATTGGATTTATTTGAGGGTATTTTTTATTAGTTGCGTAGCGGGTGATCTATCACTCTGATCCAAAACAACCCGATTAGCTTTGCATAGTTGTTGTCAATAATATATGAAAAAGGTATATTTAGGGGAGTAGTAAAGGATTTGTGCATAATAGGGCTGCTGTTAGAGCAGATAAGAGGAGATTGGAATGGAACGGCTTAAACAAGTATTGAACAATGCCAAGAAAACAATTTCTGATCAGGAACTACAGCAGATCTTTCAAGAATCGGATTCGAGGCCCATGAACGGGACGTTTTAGCTAAGCTCAAGCTGAGCCTCAACAGGAACCTGCTGGGAGAACTCTCAGAAAAGGACATTGAGAAAACACGACTAGAGCTGAAGAAGACTCAGGATAACTTGCAACTAGAGGGTCAAAGACGGGTGCCGACGAAGACAAGGATTCCAGTGTCTTGGTGATGGACAATCCCTTTGGCCCGATCTCTTCGGAACACTTACTCAATCCACTCTTCGAAATCGCCAAAAAACACCGCACACAACTGATCTGTCTTTCCGATCTGAAGCAAAACTCGATTATGAATTGTTTTAACTTAATCTATATGCTCAAGGTAAGATCCAGTGCTATCGGAAGCAACGAGTATTTGAAATTCGAAGAACTAATTCGGGATGAAAGCGCAATTCAGAATGACGAAAAGCTGGAAAAGGCCATATTCAGGGTTTCTGAAAATAAGCAGATCAACTTATTCGAGTGAGAAGTATGCAAGGGGACGGTTTGTCATCTAGAATAAAAGCAGCTAATCTCTCGTGAAGATTAGCTGCTTTTTATGCTATAATGGCAATAAAAAACTCATATGTCGGGTTAGGAGATATTTATGCCAGCCATAACGAATCCTGTGATCGTTCAAAGCGATCGTTCAGTTCTCTTAGAAGTACAGAATCCTCTCTATGAAGAAGCTCGTGATACCTTAGCAATTTTTGCTGAATTGGAAAAAAGCCCTGAGTACATGCACACTTATCGCATTACCCCCTTATCCTTATGGAATGCTGCCTCTAGTGGGGTTACTGTTGTCGACGTATTAACAGGTCTAGAGCAATACAGCAAATTCCCTCTGCCCGCTGCGGTGCGCACGGAAATCCAGCAACTCATGGGGCGATACGGCTTAGTCAAGCTAATTCGAGACGGAGATAAGCTCTGTCTGGTAGCTGAGGACCCAGTGATCTTGTTGGAAATCATCCGTCACAAAGAAGTCAAACTATTGCTGGCATTCGGTGAAAGGGAAATAAACTACGACTCCCCAAGCCCGTCTGTAAACCGAGTTGAGATAAACCCAGAAGCACGTGGTCAATTGAAACAGCTCCTCATGAAACTCTTTTACCCAGTCGAAGACTTAGCGGGTTATAGCGAGGGTACCCCTTTGGCGATCGCTTGGCGTACTGAAAAGTCTGAGGGTGAACCTTTTGCTCTGCGCTCGTACCAGCAAGAGGCCGTCGCAAGCTTCCATCAGCAAGGGTCGGTACGCGGCGGGAGTGGTGTTTTAGTCTTGCCATGCGGGGCGGGTAAGACCGTGATTGGCATGGGTGTGATGGCGGAGCTGCAGTGTGAGACGCTGATTCTGACGACCAATAATAGTGCCGTCAAACAGTGGTTGCGCGAACTGGCGGATAAGACCACTTTAGAGTCAACCCAGATGGGGGAGTATACTGGCGAGAAAAAAGAGATTTGCCCGGTCACCGTCGCCACTTACCAGATTCTCACTCACCGTACGCCCACGACAGGCGAGTTCAGTCATTTCCACCTATTTAATGAAAAGAACTGGGGGCTGATTATTTATGACGAGGTGCATCTTTTACCTGCGCCTGTTTTCCGCGCAACCGCCGATTTGCAGGCCAAACGTCGTTTGGGGTTGACGGCGACCTTAGTCAGGGAAGATGGCAAGGAAGAAGAGGTCTTTAGCTTAATCGGACCTAAGAAGGTGGATGTTCCTTGGCGGCTCTTGGAAGCTCAAGGATGGATTGCCACTGCGGAGTGCACAGAGTGGCGAATCGCAATGAGTCCCTCGCGGCGGATGGACTACGCCTTAGCGGAAGAAAAGGAGAAATTCCGGTTGGCAGCAGAAAACCCACGCAAGCTGGAGCGGATATTTGAGCTGATGGAGCAGCACCGGGACGATCTGGTCTTGGTGATTGGGCAGTATGTGCGTCAACTAGAAATGCTGGCTCGTGAGCTAAATGCCCCTTTAATCACCGGGAAAACTCCGCAACGGGAACGGGATCGCCTCTATGAAGAGTTCCGCAGCGGCCGCCTGCGCCGCTTAGTGGTTTCTAAAGTGGCCAACTTTGCCATTGATTTGCCAGATGCCAATGTGGCGATTCAAGTCTCTGGAACGTTTGGTTCTCGCCAAGAAGAAGCGCAACGTCTAGGTCGAATACTGCGTCCCAAGCAGGGCGACGGTAAAGCCTATTTCTATAGCTTAGTATCTAAAGACACCAAGGAACAGGAGTTTGCAATGCACCGTCAACTTTTTCTTACGGAACAGGGGTATGCATATAAAATCATGATCGAGGAGGATTTGGAGAAATGAAGGAACCGACGACTCCCAAGTTTCGACCAGTTTTCGGTACGAAAGAGCTTGAAAGAGTCATTCCCTCAACGACTACAGCAAAGCAAACATCGACCACTAAAGATCCAAAGAAAAAGGGCTCTGCCCAGAAGAAGCTTAAACCCGTGTTTTGGCCGGATTATTTCGCCAAGTTAGACTCGACCGCACGAATTATCCTAGGGTATATAGTCTATCGTCAACCTGAGGACTTGGGGATGCATGATTTTTACAATAATGACTCAGAGAGTATTAGCTTATTGGATAGGGAGCTGCCCGGCCTCGACTATGCCGAAGTTGAAAGCCTACTGACCCAGTGGAAAAAGGTTGGTCTCTTAGAGACGGGACGTTCGTATTATTCGTACCGTCTTAAGGAAGGTGTATCCGAAGCTTACTGGAAGTGGTTGCGTAAGCAGGCTCCGCAAGAGAGTTTCGACCTCGAACCGGAAACAATTTACACTTCTCATATAGCAGGTACCTTAGATAACCTTCTGAATTTACTGGTGCTGATCGATCACGGAGAGGTTTTGGTGACTCGTACCCGTGAGATCAACAAACATTCTATGAAGCGCATCCGGGCTTCCTTGACTGAGCCAGTTGGGCCACCTAAGCTTTTTAATCCGGAAGGCTATTTATACTGGCTGTTGAGCATCGTTCAAATGCTTAAACTGATTGCTTCAAAAGGGGATCAACTAGTTTTATCAGCTGCAGGAAAGGCCTTACCAACAAAAATTCAAGTAGAAGACCTATTTTGTACAATCTTACCGTCTCACATTCGCGCCATTCCACTTAAAGGCTTTTTCTCGATATTACCTATATTGGACCGCTGTATTAAGTGGACAAGCTGGGCTCTGATGGTGAGTCATCTAATTCCTGCCGACAAGGTGGGGAATCTAGTCAGACGAGATCGAGTGATCAGTATACTTGATCCCTTGAGATTTGTCGGGCTACTGGACTGGGGCGAGTATCAGGGGGATATTTTGATACGAGTCACCCCTCTGGGCCAGCTTCTGTTTCCAAAGTTGTTACGTGGGCATGACCTTGCTGAGTATAGCAGTGAAATTAAGATTCTGACTGACCTTGCCTACCCGATGGATGGTCCAGATACGGCTTATGTCCAACCGAATTTTGAAATCTTAGTACCGCGTTCGGCGTCTTGGACGGTACGCTGGGAGCTAGGCCAATTCGCTGTGCTTGAGCAGCAGGACCAGATGCTGAAATATCGTTTGGACAAGACGTACCTCATGAATGCTCTCAAACGCGGTCTGCCAGCAGGAGATGTACTAAACTTGCTGACCAAGCTGAGCCCTTATCCATTGCCTGAAAATCTCGTGATTACAATCCAACAATGGACAGAATCCTTTGGTCAAGTTGCCTTTGTAAAACTTAGTCTTTTAGAATGCACTACACCGGAACAGGCGGCCTCCATAGCTTCGGCCCGTAAATACAAGGAGTACGTACTCGGATTATACAGTCCCACGGCAGTGATCATACGCGACCCGGAAAAACTGCGCAAGCTCTTGGAGAAACAAGGTATCTATTCCTTACCAGAAATTCTGGATGGAGAGGGAGTTGCGGCACGCAATAAGTCCTCAATACCTAACTCAACGACTATATAGCTGGTAGAGAACTAACTACGACACCGGAGCCTTCAAAGAACAAATCTTTAAATGCAACATCAATATACCAAGAGAAGCTCTAACCTAAGGGAATTTTAGGCTAGAGCTTCAATAGTTTCCTTATAAGTTCAGAGCAAACTTGCTGAGGTTATAGTAAATATTTTAACAACAACGTAGCTAAGCCAAGAAAGAAAAAGAAACCACAAACATCCGTAAAGGTAGTCACAAACACAGCTGAAGCAAGTGCAGGATCGATTTTGAGTTTTTTTAAGGCTACAGGTACTAGATAACCGACGATGGTGGCGAGGCACATGTTGGCCAACATAGAAATCCCAACAACGATACCAAATACAGGTTTGTGGGACCAAAGCATTCCAATGACTGCTATTAATGCTCCAATAGCTAATCCATTAACTAAGCCAACTAATATTTCTTTTCTAAAGACTTGTTTAGCATTTTCTTTGGTAAATTCACCTAAAGCTATCCCTCTGACAATTAGGGTCAAGCTTTGAGTCCCCGCGTTTCCACCCATTCCAGCAATTATAGGATTGAAAGCCGCGAGGATAACTACTTTATCAATGGTATCACTAAAAAGCCCTACCGTAGCTCCAGCAAGTATTGCAGTCACTAGATTTACAGAAAGCCAAGGTAATCTGCTTTTTACTGAAGCAAAGGTTGATCCATCAATTATCTCGCCTTCATTAACTCCTGCAAGCCGAAAGATATCTTCAGTTGCTTCCTCTCTGACCACCTCAATAATATCATCGACAGTAATTATCCCAAGCATTTTACCTTTTTCATCCGTAACAGGCACTGCTTGAAAACCATACTTTTCGAATAATGCGGCAACCTCTTCCTGATCCATTTCTAAGGGGACACTTTTAACATTCTCATGCATTATGTCCCCTATTTTTGTGTCAAAGGTAGATATCACTAATTCCCTAAGGGATACTATGCCCTTCAAAATATCGTTTTCATCTAATACATAAAGATAATAAGCTGATTCAACATCAAGAACGGCAATTTGAAGGTATTTTAGAGTCTCTTTGACATTCATAGTTTCATTGATAGCTACGAATTCAGAGGCCATAAGGCCACCAGCGGTATCATCTTCATAGGTTAAAAGTTCTTTAACATCTTCGGCTGCTTCTTTGTCTATATTTGCTAAAAATCTAGTGATTCGTTTAGGTTCGAAATTGGCAAGCAAATCTGCTATTTCATCCGATGTCATTTCATTAACAATTTTGTATTGGGCAGGTTCGGGGAACAGATTTAAGAAATCTTCTTTTTCTTCATCTTCCATTTCCTCAAAGACATCAGCTAAAAGTCGTGTGGGTAATTTCTCCATAACCTCAAGTTTATTGAGGTCTCTATCTCTCAATACATCCAGTATATCAACTGGATGTAGGTCTTCTAAGTACTGCTTAAGCTCATTCGTGTTACTATCTATCAACAATATTTTTAGAGATTCCTTTGTTAAGCCATCGCTCAAGTTGCTTCACCCCCTCTAATGTATATTATTATACACTATTAGGAGCAATATAAAGATTATCGACACTATAACTGAAATCTATCTGATGCGTCAGACGACTAAATGGAGGTCACAAGTACCGGAGTTTGAGCGTTTGCCATTCGTTACTTAGAATTTTAATAAGTGAAGGTGCGGCTGGAATCATCCTTGGTTGTACGTACTCGGCGGAACGCTTGTGAGCCGTCATTTATTGTCGTTCTGCGCCGGTTCCAGGACCCTTCGCGAAACGAAAAGTTTCGTCGAGTACAGAGGGAGTCTCTTGGCTTTCAAGCGCACTTCAGAATCTCTTTGATGAAGTAGATAAGAATAATGAGTGGCAGAAAGCAGCTGGAACAATTAACGAGCGAATTAATAGAGATATTCTTAGTTGACTCTAGATGATTTAATAAAGAAAGATATCATCAGACCGACGATCGCAATTATTAGACCAAAGATAAAGGCATCTTGAACACCTGCAGTTAATGAAGCCCCAACTGTCGATGGATCAGCTGGATTTGTCACACTCTTCATATAAATATTTTGAGAGGCTGACATGATTGTGATAGCAACTGCTGTACCAATCGCTCCAGATACTTGTTGTAACGTATTCATCAGCGCGGTTCCATCTGGATACAGGTTTTTTGGTAGTTGATTTAGCCCATTTGTCTGAGCAGGCATCATCACCATTGACACACCAAGCATAAGAGATGAGTGCATAAAAATCACCTTTATAATCGATGTTTCTGTTGTGACATTTGATAAAAGCCATAGTATAACAATCATTATAATAAATCCGGGAAGAACGAGGCCTCTTGGTCCATATCGGTCGAAGATTCGACCCGTAACTGGAGACATAATACCATTTAATACGCCACCTGGTAAAAGTACAAGTCCGGCCGAAAACGCAGCTAATCCGAGACCAGTTTGTAAGTATAATGGTAAAAGAATCATAGACGACAAGATGACCATAAAGGCAACGAATACAGTTAATACCCCTAAAGTGAACATAGGATATTTGAATACCTGCAAATCAAGCATCGGTTTGTCCATTTTTAGTTGTCTGAATGAGAATAAAGTTAGTGATATAAGGCCTACGGCAATTGTAGAAAGGACGATTGTGCTTCCCCACCCATTTTCACCTGCGCTACTAAAGCCATAAACGATTCCACCAAAACCAAGGGTTGATAGAATAATAGATAGAACATCAATTCTAGGTTTAGTGATCGTAGAAACATTTTGCATATACGTTATACCAGATAGTAAAGCGAGGACAAAAAACGGTAAGCAGACCCAGAAGATCCAATGCCAGCTAAGATATTCGATAATCAACCCTGAAATCGTGGGCCCAATAGCGGGTGCAAACATGATGACTAACCCCATTAGCCCCATGGTTGCTCCTCTTTTATGAACCGGGAAAATTAACAAAACAGTATTAAACATAAGAGGTAATAATATACCAGTTCCTATTGCCTGAATAACACGAGCTAATAGTAACATGCCGAAATTTGGCGCTAATGCCGCGATTGTCGTCCCGATAATCGAGAACAACAAGGAGGTAATAAATAATTTTCGAGTACTGAACCACTGTAGCAAGAGACCAGAAACCGGAACTAATATCCCCAAGCTCAATAGATAACCCGTTGTCAGCCATTGAACCGTTGAAGAACTAATGTTAAATACCTGGATTAAATCTCCAAGTGCCATATTTAGGGCTGTCTCATTAAATAACCCGATAAACCCTGCAATTAGAAAGGATATCAAGATAGGGGTCGTTCTAATGTGTTGATTTTGCTGTTGCACTTCATTTGTTGACACGAAAAAATTCCTCCCAAAACTGAATCGGATATGTGAATAACTTATTTTTTAATTAATAATGGTATCTGTTCAGCAATGACTTGAAGCGGTGTACCACTTTTTATTGTTAGAGATAACAGAATACCACCTTCTACCATAGCGTTAATGACGATACTTAAATCCTTTGAGTGCTTTTTACTATATCCCGATGCAAGTAATTTTTTAGTATAAACAGCTTGCCAATCCTCAAAAGCTGATTGACAAGCAATTCTTATAGACTCACTTGTCGAATATTTTTCACCTGCTATCGTTCCTATCGGCATACCTAAAAGATTAAAATTTCCCACAAGATTCTCAGCCAAATGAAGTATATGAGCTTGAAATGCTTCGGTTGGATCTTCAAATCTATCAAATATCTCTTGAATTTTACTTGTAACGACCTCTTTTGTATGATTAATTGCCTCGAGGGCTAGCTGCTCTTTACCTTTTGGAAAATAGTGATATAACGAGCCCTTTGGGATACCACTTTCCTCGATAATGTCATTAAGCCCCACACCTTCATATCCACGTATTCGAAAAAGTCGAGAAGCAACCTGAATTAGAATGTCTTTAGATTTGTTTCTATTTAACATTGGTAATGCGCTCCTTTATATATTATAACAACCGGTCTATTAGAATGATAATATTTAATATTAGTTCTGTCAATGCTTAACGGTCAACCTCAACGTAGTTTTGCAGGCTGCCTTGAATTCCTCCACCATTACGATAGAATATAGTGGAGTCGCCTTCAAACTTGCGACAAATATATTAAAGCCAGGGACGGCTTCTTAGAAAATTATAGTGAACTAATAAGAATTAGAGGGCTAAAGCGGGTGTCATTTTTTCAAAGCGATAGGAAGGTTAATGTGGAGTAGAAAAGTCTAAACAAATGCAGTCGTTTAGGTAAAGGCTTATAGTTCAGTTTGAAATTAGAGTTTTTCATCAAACTTGGATAAACTATAAGTATGCCGCAGTATAATTGAGAAGAAATATGTGGAATGCGAGAGGAGATCAATATGCAAAAGATTATCCCACACCTATGGTTTGACAAGGAAGCCGATGAGGCAGCAAAATTCTATATGTCCTTATTTGAAGGGTCTAAACTCAAGGACAAGAGCACATTAGATGACACACCATCAGGGTCAGCGAATATGATCACAGTTGAGCTCGCAGGACAAGAATTCATGCTGCTGTCAGCGGGTCCATTATTTAAATTTACACCAGCAGTATCATTTCTTATCGCTTGTAGTTCTGTGGAAGAGGTTGAAGTGTTATGGGAGAAGCTTAGCGAAAATGGCGCAGCGCTCATGCCTTTAGACGCCTATCCGTTCAGCGAAAAATATGGCTGGGTGATGGACAAATACGGCCTTTCTTGGCAAGTGATGTACATGGGCGATTTTGAGATTAAGCAAAAAATAACCCCAACCCTTATGTTTGTCGGGGATCAGTGTGGAAATGCAGAGGAAGCCATCCAATTCTACACATCATTATTTAAACATTCGAGCGTTGGTAATATCCTTAGATACGGCGAGGATGCTGCCCCAGACAAAGCTAACACGATTCAACATGTCGACTTCGTACTTGAAAACCAATCATTTTCAGCAATGGACAGCGCTCATAAGCACAACTTCACGTTTAATGAGGCCATTTCATTGATGGTGATGTGCGATACACAAGAAGAGATAGACTACTACTGGGATAAGCTATCTGCAGTTCCTGAAGCAGAACAATGCGGTTGGCTAAAGGACAAATATGGATTTTCATGGCAGATTGTCCCTACGATTATGAATGACATGATGCAGAATAAGGACCCTAAAAAATTGGCACAAGTAACTGAAGCATTTCTTAAAATGAAAAAATTTGATATCGCTGAATTAATAAAGGCATATGAGAAATTATGATCTCAAAAAATAAGAAAACAACGCTAAAATGGGCGGTTGCAGCTTTAGCCTTAACCCTGGTTGTAGGGTGTTCCAGTCTAAACAACCCCCTTAACAATGGAAAAAATCAAAAGGACACTCTAACAAACAGTCTGCAGACGGATGCAGTAACTCCAAATTCGCCTTCATCATCCCCGGATTCAAACTCAATTGTCTACAAAAATACCCAATATGGTTTTAACTTTACCTTGCCGGAGAGTTGGAAAGGCTATTCGACTGTAAGTAGTCAATGGGAAGGTCTAGCTCTGGGGAGTCAACAGAATGGTCAAACAGTTGTCGAAACTGGCCCGATAATTTCGATCAGAGACCCTAAGTGGACAGCTCAAACCCCACGGCAGGATATTCCGATCATGGTATTTACGCTTGACCAATGGAACTCACTTCAAAAGGACGTATTTCATATAGGGGCAGCGCCTATAGGACCAAGCGAACTGGGTCGCAACAATAGCTACGTTCTCGCACTGCCTGCCCGTTATAACTTTGCCTTCCCGTCAGGGTATAAAGACGTGGAAACAATTTTAGAGAGCAAGCCTCTTCAGACGACTCAGACAACGCAACAACACCCTGATTCCACGGAATCATTGTTATTTAATATGATGGTATTGGGTGAACAAGGTAAAGTGATTAACAGCGATTTTGCAGCGAAAACTACGACAATAGAAGACGTTGAAAAGGGGTGGGGAAAGGCTGATAAAACAGACTATGTCGCATCTTCAAGTCGCTATGCTACTTATACCAGCCATAAGGTTGTATTTGGCGTAAACAAGGGAGAACAACTATTTGAAGTTCGGTCTTTCGACAGTCGCATAAAGAGCATTACCCTTACCAAAGCAAAAGACGTCTTGGGAAATCCGGCGTACGATGTTAAAATTGATGGGCAGGAAATCATCGGATATACGGCAGGCACAGAATTCAAAATCGAAATGATCTTCCCTCAGCCGACAAAGGATAACCCTAATCCAGTGATGGATCACTATAATGTTCTTTATCCTCAAGGAACTGTGAATAGTATGGCAAATTACCCAGGTCGGCAATGGTAAATCAATGATAAATTCAACAGCCGATCTCTAGAAACCAACGTCCCCAGATATCCTATCTATCACGATTTATCATTTTTACAACTATGCTATAAAAGGGGATTAGATACTTATGATACATTCTTTTTTAATGGTTGGACAGTCCAATATGGCTGGGCGCGGATTTGTGAAAGATGTTCCGCCGATTTGCAATGAACGAATAAAGATGCTACGAAACGGGCGCTGGCAAATTATGACGGAACCTATCAACTATGATCGGCCTTTTTCTGGTGTTGGCCTTGCGGCCTCCTTTGCGGCGGCATGGTGTCAAAAAAATAAAAATGAAGAAATTGGGCTAATTCCTTGCGCTGATGGCGGTACCAGCCTTGATGATTGGGCTGTGGGGGGAGTATTATTTGAACACGCGGTGTTCCAGGCAAAGATTGCCCAACGAACTAGCGTGTTGGATGGAATACTTTGGCATCAAGGCGAAAATGAATGCTCTCCGGAACGCTCTAGCCGTTACTGTGAAAAGTTTTTACTCATTGTCGAGGCATTCCGCCATGAACTCTCTGTGCCAAACATACCTCTTATTATTGGGGGGCTTGGGGACTATCTAGATAGTGGCATGTTTGGTGAATATTTTCAAAAGTACCCATTAGTCAATAAAGAGCTTGAAAATTTTTCTAATTCGCAGAAAAACTGCTACTTTGTTACAGCTTCAGGTCTTCAAGCCAATCCGGACGGTATTCACATGAATGCAGTTTCTCAAAGAATATTTGGTCTGCGATATTTTGAAGCCTTTGACAAGCTACAACATATATTGGAGCCTCTTGAAGGTGAAAATAGTGCGGTTAATATTGATAGCGAAAGACCATTAACCAAAGCAGAGAGGATTACCCTGTTGGAAAATAAGTTTGTCAAAGGCGATTTATCATTAGAAGATTACCAAGATCAACTGGCAGAAATAAATAGCCAGATGTAAGTACAGAATCGCAATAAATGTAAACACGTGGCACAGAGTATTTGCTATAACTTTTTTCATTACTTTTGTTGGGCATGTTGTTGTAGAAGTACCTGTTATTCAAGGAGAAAGCATCAAAATATCATCGATTTAGATGTTTTGGAAGATCAGTTCCGAACGGAGGAATTTATAACACGGAATACTGTGGCGTCTCCTTGGTGCGTTCAACGTGATTGGAGAATCTTTTCAAACTAAAAGCTCAGGCAATTATTTAACGCCTGAGCTTTTAGTGATCGTATATGCCCCTCGTGAAACTACCCGAGTTGTTATCTACTGGCCAGGTACCTCGCGAAGTGTACTATCGCAGGTCTGCTAAATTGCTTTTCCTGCTTCATAAGCTTTTAATACAAGTTCTTTATTATTAGCCGCGGTGTTGGGGTCTCCGCCGCCCGTTACTAAAATGGTATCAACTACATTTAAGCCAAACAACTTTAGCACAGATTCATTGGTTTGAAAGGATGTCTGAAAAGCCTGTGCGTTTGGATTTCCTTGAGAATATACCATGACTAGGCTTTTAGCGGCATATCTAGGCTTGTAGTTTTCATCGAACAAGCCGCAAAGCCTATCCCATAACAGCTTCATTTGAGCCGTAACTTGCCAAATGTACACGGGCGAGCCGAAAACCACAACATCGGCATCGATAATATGTTTAAACATGTTCTGAAAATCGTCTTCCATGACGCAGTGTCCGGTTTTGCGACATACAAGGCAGCCCTGGCAGGGTTTGATGTTCATATCATACAGGTTAAAAATAGTTGTTTCGGCACCAGCATCTTGTGCTCCCCGAATAACTTCTTTAACAAGGGTGGCTGTGTTGCCATTTTTCCTTGGACTCCCTATAAAAGCGACCACTTTTTTCATGCTGTAATTCCCTCCAATAAAATAATATTTAAACTCATCATATCATAATACAATCCGCCCCGTATATTATTCAAGGTGTTTGGATATATACCGCAAAAACTCAAGTTCTGTTTGGGATTGAGTTTTTGTGGTAAACCCGCAGACGATAAAAAGCATATCAAAAATTGTTGTCTTTGAAAAAATAAGAGACTTAAAACTAACTAGGGGTTTGTTTGAATGCAATTATGACTCCGGAACTTATAAATTCTGATGCCTTTGTTTCATATAAACTCAAATTCATGCAGTTATATTCGAGCGGAAAAAGTATATTGGTACATACTAGCGGAGCAGAAGGAACAGGACCTCCTCAGGGCATGGAAAACGCCACTAAGCTGATTAAGGATGGGCAAAGAATTGGGGTCAATGGAGCGGAAGGGTATGTAGAAATCCTGTAACAGATAGGATGGCATTCTTAACGAGAATATCTGAGTGACAGAAAGCACTCGGAAAACGACCGGATATTTATAATTCAATAGGAAACAATAGCTCCGAAGTGTTTTCACAAAGATATCGTGTAACTTGGCAAAGAGGTCGTCTCCGCGGACCGAGAGTGCCTGCAAAGTGATCGATCTCATGGAAGCCCCTAAAGGCAGTGTGTAGAAGGCCAAAAAAGAGAAGGAACCGGCATAATTATATGAATGCAAAACTTAACGAGTACAACCAAAAAAGAAATTTCACCAGAACCTTGGAACCGGAAGGGAGAACAGAAATGGCCCAAGAGGGCCTGAGGTTTGTCGTCCAACACCATATAGCCAGCAGAGATCACTACGATTTCCGTCTGGAATGGGAGGGGGCTCTATTAAGCTGGGCGGTGCCCAAGGGCCCTTCCTACGATACCCGGAACAAGAGGCTTGCCGTACGGGTGGAGGAGCATCCTTTGGAATACAGAAACTTTGAGGGGACGATTCCCCAAGGGGAATATGGCGGTGGAGTCGTCATGATCTGGGATGAAGGGTACTGGGAACCTCACGGGGATGTGGCTGAGGGGCTCGGTGCAGGAATGCTGAAGTTTGTTCTGAAAGGACGCAGGCTTAAAGGAAAGTGGGCACTGGTGCGCTTGAAAGGGAAAGCGGGTGAGAATCAGGAAAACTGGCTGTTGCTTAAAGAAAAAGATGAGTATGCCAATACTGGCGAGGGAATGTCTGAATTTACCACCAGCATCAGAACCGGACGCACCATGACGGAAATTGAAGAGGGGGAAGACGAAAAGATCACGCAGAACCCCTTCAGCAGTACCGGCGTGCAGCTTGCCCAATTAGTCCATACGGTGCCTGAAGGCGAGGATTGGCTTTATGAGTTGAAATACGACGGCTACAGGATACTGGCATATATTGAAGGCAACAGCGTTCGGCTGATCACTAGGAACGGCCATGATTATACAACGCGGTTCCCGAATGTGGCCTCTTCCCTCATGGATTGGGCTGGGGGCAGGGCGATGATTCTGGACGGAGAAATGGCCATCACGGACGCAGCGGGCAAGACGGATTTTCAGGCTCTGCAGAACTTTATGAAAAAGCCTCAGGCCCAAAATCTGACCTATATCGTCTTTGACCTCCTGGCCTTGGATGGGGCGGATCTCTGGGGACGCCGCCTGATTGATAGGAAGGAAACCCTTGAAGCGTTGCTGAAGGATCCCCCCCAAAACCTCCACTACAGCCGGCATGTCAGAGGGACCGGAAAGGAAAGTTTCCGCACGGCCTGTGAGGCAGGCCTGGAAGGGATCGTCGGCAAAAAAGCCGATTCCGTCTACAGCGGAGCAAGAAACGGCGACTGGATCAAGCTTAAATGCGACAAAAGGCAGGAATTTGTGATCGGAGGATATACACTTACTGAGAAAAAAACGAGCGGGGTCAGTTCCCTGCTCCTTGGTGTCTATGCAGGCGGGGAATTAGTCTATGCCGGACGTGCCGGCACGGGCTTAAGCGAATCCGACATGAAAGAGCTAGAGGGAAAATTTGCGGGCCTACAGAGAATAGAGCCCCCTTTCCAACTCGCGCCCAAGCCCAGGTCGAAGGAAAAGATCACCTGGCTTGAACCTGAGCTGGTCGCGGAAATTAAATTTGCCGAATGGACCGAAGATCATCTGTTAAGGCAGGCCAGCTTCAAAGGCCTGCGGACTGATAAAGATCCCAGGGATATCAAAAAGGAAAAAGCGGATGACAAAACACAGCCTCAATCATCCGCTAAAGAAGCGGAGAGACTCATGAAAGCAAACGCCAACAGTATCATTATCGAAGGAATCAAGATTAGCAACCCCGACAAGGTGATCTTTGCCGACCCTGAAATCACCAAAGGGGATGTGATCCGGTATTACGCCCAGGTGGCAGAGCGCATGCTACCCTATGTGAGCCACAGGATCCTCAGCATTGTGCGCTGTCCCAAGGGCATCTCCCAGACCTGCTTCTATAAGAAGCATCCCGGTCCGGGCAGCAAAGGAGTCGTCACCATCCCTATTTCCAACAGTGACGGAGAAAGGGAAGACTACTTCTATATTGAGAACCCAGCCGGATTGATCGCCGAAGCACAAATGGGCACCCTGGAATTTCATACCTGGGGAAGCCGGGTCGACGAGCTGGAAAAGCCTGATCTGATGGTCTTTGATCTGGATCCGGATGAGGGCATGGAGCTGAGCAGGGTGCGCCAGGGTGTGCGGGATGTAAAAGCTATTCTTGCAGAGCTTTCCCTGAACTCCTATCTCAAGACCAGCGGCGGCAAAGGATACCATGTGGTCGTCCCTTTAAAACCTGCCGTTGCCTGGGACGGGTTTCACAATTTTGCCAAGCGCGTCGCCGAAGTGATGGAGCAGAAGTGGCCTGACCGCTACACAAGCAATGTCAGAAAGGCCAAGCGCACGGGCAAGATCTTCATCGACTGGATTCGCAACGGCAGAGGCGCTACCAGCATTGCCCCTTATTCCATAAGAGCGCGAAAAGGGGCCGGGGTGTCTATGCCCATCGCCTGGGATGAACTGGATACTGTAGCTCCCGACGGCGTCAATATGGCGGAGGCGCTCCGGAGGATCGGCGGTAATGATCCTTGGAACGATTTTTTCCGCAATAATCAGCAGCTTAAATGAACAGGCCAGTCCTCACAGTATAACCCAAAGAGCAAACGGTCAGGAAAACAAGAGGGTACTGAAACGTAGATTATTAAAACGGGTGAAGGTTTTCCAAAATATATGACATTCGTATTGGCTCCAATACTGGCAATGGAAGGAACCGGTCTGTGGTAAACCCTCAAATAACGCAATAATAGGTGATCAATAATTTTTGGATTAAAAAATTCATTTCCGAACTCAAATGATTCGTCTGAACTTGTTAAATACAAAAAAATTACAAGATATATTACTATCTTCGACCCGGTCTCTGGCTTTATTAATTTCACGAAAATCTTCTTTTGATACTCAAGGTGAGGCACTCGTCCATATTACTAGCTAGACATTCGACTTAGGTAACTATTTTTATTAAGTCAAACTATCCTTAGTTGCGTGATCGGTCTGGAATCGCATCAAATTGTTACTTAGCTCATAGTGAATTTACAGTGGCATCGGGCCCGACATGAAATCATAGTGGAGGATTTTGATACAACAGGCGTCGCGCATAAAGACAATTTTTTATCGAGGGTTTGGATAAATGCGCCTTGCCTCCGCCATAACACAACTAAATAATTGAATCTTATCCTGCGGATAGGACAGCAGTCGAAATTAGGCTATCCTTTTATATTTAATTTAAATACAGTTTTTCATTAAGATAAGCAAGTATCTCTTTTGGTAATTGGACGTGGAATTTTTCTCTCTCAAATCCTTCCGGGTCAGTTGATGGTAGGAACTTCGGATTTCGCATTGATAAATTGTTTTCGTAAAGAAACGCCCCACTTTTGTAAAGTTGGCTCTATTTATGAATTTATGTTATAACGCCTTATCCGGTATTAGACAATCCAATATTAAGATAATATTAATCCCTAAAACGCATAACTCTACGGAGCGTTTATTGAAAAGTTCCAGTGCATTCATTACTATATATACAGGGAGGCAGTGATAATGCAAACTATAAATGTTGGCAACATTATTCGTGAATTGCGTACAGAAAGAGGAATGACGCAAAAACAGCTTGCGGATAAAATGAATATCAGCGATAAAACCGTTTCTAAATGGGAACGGGGTTTAGGATGTCCCGATGTTTCTCTGCTCTCGGAACTATCCGACCTACTTGAAGTTGATATAGGTAGACTATTAAATGGTGATTTAGCACCCAATGACTTTGTGGGAGGAAATATGAAAAAGACAAAATATTATGTCTGCCCTATGTGTCATAACATTTCACTTTGCACAGGTGAAGCCGAAGTATCATGCTGTGGCAGAAAAATTGATCAGCAGCAAATGCAGAAAGCCGAAGAAAAGGAGATGCTTTCTGTTGAAGTAATCGAAGACGACTGGAATATTACTGTGGCTCATCCAATGAACAAAGAACACTATATATCTTTTGTCACATTTGCAACTGGTGGCCATATACAGATTATCAAGCAATATCCCGAATGGGATATGCAACTTAGGATACCCAAAAGAGGTCATGGAATGCTTATTTGGTACTGTACAAGGCATGGATTATTTTATCAGTTAATATAGAGGAGTTTTAGGTATGAAATTTATTGTTTTTAATGGAAGTCCTGCTGCGGCGGGTAGTAATACCAATGTAATTGCACAGGCTTTTTTAAGCGGAGCAAAGCGAGCAGGTGCTGAAACCGAAAATATATATCTAATAGAGAAGAATATTGGACACTGTAATGGCTGTTTTTCATGCTGGTTTAAAACACCGGGAAAATGCGTTTTACAAGATGATATGCAGGGATTACTTGAAAAGTATAACTCTGCCGACATCGTGTGCTTTGCTTCTCCGGTCTACACATGGAACATGACTGCGGCTTTAAAGAATTTTGCAGACCGTCTTGCCCCTCTGAAAAGCCCATTGATAGTAAATAGAAATGACAATTTCGACCTCGCTGATTCTGTTTCCAAAACACAGCAGTTTATGGTTATTTCAAATTGTGGTTTTCCGGGGAACAACAACTTTGAAACGATGAAAGTTGTATTTGCGTCGTGTAATCCTGTCTTGGAGATTTATCGAAACTGTGGCAAGTTACTGAAAAGCAAGGACGAAAAAATTAAAAGTGATGTTGATGATTATTTGAAAGCCGTTGAGCAAGCAGGTTATGAAATGGCAACACAAAATAGCATTTCAGAAGAAACAGCAGCAGGGCTTCAAAAAGAGCTGATGTCTATACCGGAATATGTGAAATACATCGGAATGTAGCAAATAATGAAAAGGAATTACTTCGCACTTTCGAATGCCGTCCAACTCTGATTTAGAGGTTGGACGGCATTTATACTGAGGGGTTTAAAAAAGTGCTTCCTTTATTCGCAATCACCCTCGTGTACCTATTGCCTATTTTTATGGGTATCTTGCTACTTTTGGTTTTTAATTCCTTCTTCACCTTTTCTTAAAATTCAATAATACAGGAGAGAATTTATTTAAAGCAGGTTATCAGGTCACAGTCAGGCCATTAAGCTACATTTTTACAGAAGTCCTTAGTAACGATGGTGCGGAAGAGAATTATATTGACTCGCCCCTTGGGGTGGGGTTTATAATGACTTTGAAGGGGGGATAATGGTGAAAAATCGAATAAAAATTAGCGATTTTGTTAAGTTAACTGGAAGCACATTGAAAACCATTATCTATTACCATAAGATCGCTTTACTGCCGGAACCGGAGCGCTCCCCGGGAGGATACCGATTATATGGGGCAGCGGAACTAACTCGGATGCAATTAATCAAACACCTAAAATCCCTTGGGCTGGATCTGAAACGGATAAAAGAAGTATTAGGTGACAAACACAATGACAAGACTTTGAGAGAAGTCCTGGAATCCTTGCGTATGGATCTACTCAGCGAGAAAGAAAGTCTTGAGGAACGGATAGTCCAAATTGAATTAATCCTGAGTGAAGACCAAGTAATACTTGATGAGGATATCTGTGACGCTCCTTCTTTTCAGATGATCACAGAGATATTGAAGCCCGAGCAAATTGAAAATTATGCCCAAACCTGTCCGGAACTCTTCGATCAACAGCGGAAATTATTCGGCATTTTGGATGACTTTCAGTGGGGCGAGGATTACCAGGATACGTTTAGAGCATTAGCCGAGTATTTTCAAGCACACCCTGAGCAATATCAAATTGCTTTAGATCTTGGTGTGCGTTTGTCCAAGTTGTCTCAGCTATCTGAGGATGATCCGGAAATTGAAATTCTAGCCCGGGAATCCACAGAAATTATTAAAAGTATACCTCAGTTAAAGGCGTTGTTATGTAACCAGCAAGGGATGAAGCAACCCTTGGCCAGCTTATACAATGATATGGCAGCCAACGTTTATTCACCGGCTCGGATGAAACACATGCAACTCTTCCAAAAATATCTCAATTCATGATAGTTCATTATATGATTTCCTCTGATAAGGATTGTTTCATGGTCATGAAAAGTCATTCGTTATGATTACGAAGATAGGAGGCGGTTTCAATGGAAGAAACTACGAAACTGACCAAGGGAAAAGCTTATCTTTTTCCGATCATCATTATGATCGTGATGGGCGTCATCATCTTTCTGCCGGCTGGCTCTTTCAGGTTTTGGCAGGCCTGGATATGGTGGTTGGGTTTATTTGTACTGATGATTTTCACGGCAGCTTTTTTTCTCAAGAAAAGTCCTGAACTGCTCTCCAGAAGAATGAAGTTTAAAGAAAAGGAACTAACATATAAACCCCCCGCCATCTTAAACTTGTATTTTCTCGGCTTTATCATTCCCGGCTTTGACTTTCGTTTTCATTGGTCGTTTGTGCCTGTATGGATGACCGTTGCAGCGAATGCCATTGTTTTCTTAGGCTATCTATTTATTCTCTTGGTTTTTAATGAAAACAGGTATGCTTCAACGGTTATCCAGGTTGAGCATGAGCAACAGGTTATAACAACTGGCCCCTACACCTTTGTGCGCCATCCGATGTATCTGGGAATGTTATTGATGTTGCTGTTTTCTCCTCTGGCTCTGGGGTCCTACTGGGCAATAATTCCTTCCCTGCTGATAATACCGTCTTTGGTACTAAGGATTAAAAACGAAGAAGAAGTGCTGCGAAAAAAACTAGCGGGGTACAACGACTATTGTTTAAGGACACGTTACCGTTTGATTCCGGCAATCTGGTAATTAAGTTTTAAAGTGCGAATTTTTAATCAATATGTTTAAAAGGAGCTGACACAGGTATGTTCGAAAAACTGGTTGAAGCAAAAATTCAAGAAGCCATGAGAAATGGCGAATTTGGGATACGCACCAGAAGAAGTACAATTGTTAAATGACATGGGGGAATTACGCGAACAGTTAGCCAGCGACAATAACCAAGACAAAAAAATCATTGGGGGCTTATGGTGGAGCTTTATTTATCAAACCCTATGTGTATAAAAGTAAACGATAAGAAATATGGCAATGGTGGCATCTGGATTTATCGGACAAGCCCTACTAATTTAGGGTATCTAGTATAATTAACAAATATAAAACAAGCAAAAGCCGTATCGTGGAAGATATATCCACAATACGGCTAACTTTCTAAGCAACATCTAAAGTGTTTGCTTTGCGGATGCAACTGTTATTTCTAACACTCTGTTTAGGAAAGAAAATTTTTCTTTCATCATATCAAATTCTGAACCTGATTCAACGAATTTTGCAGTTCCTTCAATCAAAAACCCAGTTCCCATGTATTTATATCCCATAACCTCTTTACTACCTATAGTTACCTTAACCTTATTATTTTGTTCAACGTTTTTTTGAGTTTTTCTCATTCCAGCAGCAGGTATTAATAATCTGCCATCTTCAGTGGTATTAACATATGAGTTCCAAGTATTAACCAAGTGTGCTTCATTATTACTCCAAGATGCGATAGCGACGACTCCTTCATGTGAAATAACTTCAAGTAATTTTTCATTTAACATCCAAATAGCCTCCGTTTTATAATATTTTTACATGACATTATTGATCTCCCAACAAAATAATTATACAATCGAACTGGAATCATTAAAAGAGCCAATATTGTTATTGTTAAAGGATACAGTTGTGAGGAGGGGATGATTCTAATATGCTTATTATACAAAGTGATTCAAGTGTTCCTCTATATATACAAATTTATGTACAATTAAAAGAAAAAATAATTTCAGGGCAAATTTCAGAAGGTAGTAAGCTCCCTTCAACACGAACACTTTCAGCAACATTAAATGTCAGCAGAAACACAGTTGAAAGTGCGTATCTGCAGCTTTCCTCGGAAGGATATGTTGAAAGTAAAGCAGGAAGCGGGTTTATTATTCTAAAATTAAATAAAATAATCATCACAAATCTAAAGGGGAGAGGCTTTAAGAATTTTGAAGAAGATAAAAAAGTATTACCAGAAGTAGATTCTGCTAATACTTATAAATATAATTTTAGATATGGAAACATAAGTGCTTCTGATTTTCCCTTGCGTATATGGCGGAAAGTCTCAAGCAAGTGTTTAGCTGCATTAACTGCAGAAAATATGACTTCATACAGTACTGGTAAAGGTGAAATAACCTTACAAATAGAGATTATGAAATATTTAAATAAATCAAGGGGATTGTCATGTTATCCTGAGCAAGTCATTATTTCAGCGGGGCTAGAATACAGTTTAAGCATGTTATGCCAACTATTTAGGAAAGATTTTGATCAAATCGCGCTTGAAGACCCAGGGCACTTTGGTGCACGAGATATTATTATTAATAATGGGTATAATGTTATTCCAATTGGCTTGGAGAAAGATGGAATTAATCTTGATGAATTAGAAAATAGTTCTGCAAAAATAGTGTATATAACACCGACACATCAATTTCCAACGGGGTCAGTTATGCCAATTCAGAAAAGATTAAAGTTATTGGATTGGGCTACGAGAAAAAACGGAATTATAATCGAGGATGATTATGATAGTGAGTTGCGATATAATTCAAGGCCTATTCCATCAATAATAAGTATAGCTTCTAAAGAAAATGTTGTATACATAGGCACATTTTCAAAAGCCTTGTCACCTAGCTTGCGGATGAATTACGTGGTATTACCACAAGAATGGTTAGAAAGATATGATGAAGTTTTCAGCAGATATCAAACATCTGTTCCATTAATTCAACAAAAAATAATTCAACAATTTATGTATTTAGGCCATTGGGACAGTCATTTGAGAAAAATATGTCTAGCCAATAAAAGAAAACATGACATGTTAATCCATACAATTAATGAAGTAATGGGAGATAAAGTTATTATTCACGGTAAAAATGCAGGTTTGCATATCCTGTTGGAGTTTGATAATGGATTATGCGAAGAAGAAATAATAAGAAAGGCAAAAAATCATGGGGTAATAGTTTATCCTGTATCGACATTTTGGATGAGGTTAGAAAACTATTCTAATAATATGATTTTGCTTGGTTTTGGTGAAATGCCTGAAAGCGAAATTATTGAAGGTATTAAGACCCTTAATAATGCTTGGTTTAATTAGTACTAGCCTCAGATGAAGTAACATCACCTGCATTTTTTTAGTGGTTTTGTTATCAATCAATCGTATGTTTCCTTTTTGGTTATTCGTTGCTAGGATTTCCGCTCTCGGTGCTTTCGTTTGAAGACAAGCTGAATCTAGAATTGATTATATCTCAGACCACTTAGGAATTGTAAAAGAGGAAGTAATAGAAGTTATAAATCCTCTCATTGAAGAAAAGATTTTAGCTCACACAAAAGATTTAACGGCCTATAAATCTGCACGGGTCGTCAAAAAGGAAGTCTTTTGAGAGATTCACAGAATCCTCCCTTTTGGTGTTCCCTATTCATTTTCTCGCTTCAGGTTCGCTGTTATTTCATATGACTCAATTGCCTCCAATGTTCAGCTGAACTTCAGCTAAACTTCAGCTAAACTTCAGCCTTATTTCAGATTCATATTGCATAATGATATTGTTTACTCGAACTAACATATTTCCTTGGTGAAAAGTCCTCTTGATGGGTATGATCCGAAGGATTCAGTAGGAGAAACATTTTCATCTAGAATCGAACATGCAGTTAGGAAATTTCTGATTTCAGAGTTGTAACAACAATAAAAATATTGGGGGAATTGTAATGACTAAACATCAAGGAAAAGATGCAGTTAGCGATTTAGATTCAAGTACAATAAAGTTAAAGGACGTTATAGATATTGATTTTTTGCAGCAATTTCAAGATAATTTTGCCAAAGGAGTTGGAGTTGCTTGTGTGACGGTTGACCCTGAAGGTACCCCTATTACAAATCCCAGTAGTTACACTCGATTTTGTAAGGGCTATACACACTCAACAGAATGTGGTGATAAACGTTGTGCGGAATCACACCGCAAAGGGGGAGAAGAAGCTGCTCGGACTGGAAAACCAGTAGTCTATGAATGTCATGCAGGTCTGATCGATTTTGCGGCACCGATTATGGTAGGCGGGCAACTGATCGGTACTATTTTGGGGGGACAAGTATTAACGGATGTTCCTAATGAAGCAAAGTACCGTGAAGTTGCAAAGGAGATTGGAGTGGATGAGGATGGATTTGTTGAAGCAGTACAAGAAATTAGAAAAATGTCGCATGACAGCATAGAAGCCGCGGCTATGGTGCTCTTTATTGTTGCTAATAATATGTCGAACACTACTTATCGCCAACAACAGAAACTGAAAAATGTGGCCAATACACTTAGCGATGGATTGGGACAAATATCTGCAACTATGGAGGAATTGGCGGCTTCGGCTGTCATTGTTAGTGAAAATCAGGAACTTCTAAATAGTGAGATAAAAAATGTCAATATTGTCACTGGGAAAATTGATGTAGTAATGGATTTTATTAAAGATGTTGCGGATGAAACTAGGCTATTAGGTTTGAATGCAGCTATTGAAGCAGTTAGAGCTGGTGAAGCTGGACTAGGATTTGGTGTTGTAGCCCAAGAAATCAGGAAACTCTCAGCCGATTCGAAGGAAACTGTAGGTAAGATCAAAGCGCTAACCACAAGCATAAAGGAGTCCGTAGATAAAACTGTATTTATGGGCAATGAAACCACAAACACAATAGAGCAACAGACTGCTGCTATTGAAGAAGTGACAGCAAACGTAATGGGAATTTCAAGTCTTGCGGAACAATTAAATGATCTTACCAAGCCTAATAACTGGGAATCAATTGAAGGGAGGGGACGTTTTTGAGCATTCAATTAGTTATATTTGAATTAGACAGCGAAGAATATGGCATTAATATTACAGCTGTTAACGGTATTCTACGGGCAAGAAAATTCAAAGTACAGAATTTGCCTGGTACAGATAAATCAATTGAAGGTATGATAAATTTACGTGGAAGCGTGAATTATATTTTTAACTTAAGGAAGAAGCTTAATTTAATAGAAAAGGAGATCTCCGACGAGAGACGTTCTCAAAGAACGTCTCTTTTGGGGTCAGATAAGCAACGGTAGCCCTCTTTCCATAAACATTCGTTCTGCTTCATCTTTGGTTCTGCACATGATTTTTGAGGTCATCAGCGTACCTGATAATGTAGCATTCCTTGAGTTCCGATGCTTTGCGTAGGGCATTTAGCTTAAGTACTAAACTATAAGCTAATGCCCAAGGGATCAGTCAAGTGTGAATTATTCAATTGAAAGAGGGAGGAGGATGTTATAAATAATTCATTATTTATTGGCTCCCATTATCATTCAAAAATTTAAGCATTTGTATGAATTTTTCAAGCTCGGAATCCTCCCACTTTGAGATGCGTTTATAAAATACAGATTCTTTTTCTTTTAAAGCATCTTTAGTCTGTTGGCGTCCAAGGTCAGTCAAAGATATCAGTACTCCTCGACGATCATCAGGAGATGTTTCACTTTTAACATAATCCAAGCGCTTGAGTTGATTGACAAGGCGGCTTACAGAACTACGGTCCATGGCCGTTGATTCCGCTAAAACTGTAGCATTAGTTGGGCCAAATGTGAAGAGCCATCGAACAATGAGAAAAGCTGCAGGCTGTAATGTCGAATCGAAACGTGCTGCAGTTCTGACATTAAGTGCATGTGAGGCACTAATAAGTGCATTTAGCTGTTCGCCGAGCTTCAGTTCTAACTGTTCTCTTGTAGTATTTTTAGAATAATCCTCCATAGTTCACCTCAATTCATTATGTTTGTAACATTTATATAGTTGACATATATCAAATATATAATATAATTGATATATGTCAACTATATAAATTTGTCTATAACATGTCAAGTAAATAAAATATTAATTAACTATTTAACTGTCAAACGCCAGTTAAGGTTTGGCTTTTTGTTTTTTTTTGGATTATTTTAACCATCGTGGGAGGATCTCGGGTTCTACAGTCTACGTTTTTATTTAGGAATAGCACAAAAAATCGAAAAAATATTTCAACTGGAAGAAGCTAAATTATTTGATGTATTTTGCAAATATTAAATTGAACCTTACATATTGACTGAAAATTACTACAAATATATAATATGGTTGTCAAGACAACTGAGGTGATGATATCGATGGAATTTAAGTTAGATGATTCATTGGGGTTTATTCTAAATAAGACGAATACAAAACTTAAAAATAAATTATTTCAACGATTCAATGAATATAACATTACGCCAGAACAATGGTCTGTGCTTAACTGTTTATGGGCACAAGAAGGTATTAGTCCTAAAGAGTTGGCAGATATGATCTTTAAAGATAAACCAAATACTAATCGCATTCTTGAAAAGTTACAAATGAAAGAATTGATTGACCGAAAGCCTCATCCGGTAGATAAAAGAGCTTATCAAATCTTTTTGACTAATCGAGGCTGGGCATTAAGGGATGAATTAGTTCCTAAAGCTATGCAATTACTGGAGGAAGCTGCAATAGGAATTGAAAAACATAAAATCGCAGAAATGAAAAAGCTGTTAAATCAAATGTATAATAACCTTAAGTAGCTATTTTTTATCATTATAGTTGTCGTGACAACTGGAATGATAAATGACATCGGTTATAATCCTAAAGGAGAAAGGGAGGTGAATAATTTAGAAAGCGTTTAGCCAAAGAATTGAGTTCTCATTATGAACCGATAGCTGTTTTGCTTAGCAATGAAAAAACCGAGTTATATGACATGCTGGATTAATAACCGGAAATAAGAATAAGGAGTGTTGGTATGAAAAGCAAGATTGCCGATTCCATAAAACTTAAAACCCAACCCGTTGCCGTATTCCGTACAGATGTCAAACCTGAGGGGGCCTTACAGTTTAAGGAAGGGAAATGGGGCTGCGTAATTTCAATGTTAAATGCCGCATCCAAAGGACGCGTCACTGTTTTTGACGAGAAAACGACCACATGTCAGGGTGGCAAAGTTGGACTTGGTTTTAACCGATTTAAATTAGGCTTTATTGAATATTTTTTGTCAACTGGCGGTGTAGGTGATAAAGAAGGAGAATTTTATAAGAAGAGTCCTGAGCTAGCAGCAAAATTTGCTACTGGATTACCCGAAGTTGCCACAAAAGCTTATATTGTCTTTAAACCTTTGGGAGAATTGGCTGAGGGCGAAACGCCGGAAATCATTATTTTCCTAGTTAATGCAGATCAACTATCCGGATTAGTACAGTTCGCCAATTATGATAAATCAACCCAAGACAATGTTAAAATAGAGTTTGGTGCAGGCTGTCATCAGTCCGTACTATATGCTCTAGAGCAAGTGGAGGGAGATAATTCAAAGTGTATTATAGGGTTAACTGATCCCTCGGCACGTAAATTCATCGACAAAGACATCCTTTCATTCAGTATCCCTTATAAACGTTTTTTAGAATTAGAAGAGCAAGTGGATGAGAGCTTTTTGACCAAAGAAACGTGGTTGCCAATTGCGTCACGGATTGAATAGATTGCTTAAAATCCAAGCGTACCACCCTTTAACCACGTGCGACAAGAAGTCTCCCACCTCTAAGCTACTTTGCTCACGCTAGTGAGTACGTATGGGGGAGATGAATTGTCGCCATTTTATTCTAAATAAGTAGTGATAGATTACTCCTGTATATGATAAAATATATTCAGGAGTAATCAAGGTAGATGGTGATAAATCAATGGAATTAGATAATAATAATAATCATCATCATTCAGTATTCCTAATGTATTATCATCATGTTAAAGGCAGGAGCACTTCGGAATCCGTTCCGCGGTTGCCAATAAATAACAGTCAAGTAATTATAGAGAATTAATAACACTCACATATAGGGGGCTATACATAGTAAAGGATAAGGCGAAATTGTCGTTAGTATTAATTGCTATCGCACTGGTCATTGGGTATTACGGCTTTTCCACTTACCATAAGAGCAAAGAATTATCGCACAATGAACTGACAAACTATATTGACCAATACTGGTTTCAGGGGAGACCAATAAACTTTACTATTGAGTTAGAAAAAGATGTTGACGACTTGCACTTACTGCTTTTGTCATACCAACCAGTCCCCAATTTTCCCCAAGTGACTGGACTAGCGACATTTAAACGTCTGCAAAATGGTAAATATAAATACGTTATTTTCATGCAAACCTCCAGCATGGTATTGCCGAAAGAGTTGACTGGTTCCGATAGAAATTACGGAGTATTTTTCGGTATCATTACTGATAACTAACCAACCAAGTATTTGATTGATGGAGAGCTCACTGATACTTTTGAAAAGAACAAGTGTTTTATTAGGGTATATGATTTAAACTCAGAATCGGGGTTCACGATACAACCTATGTATAATTAAGCCCGGTCGTAATCGGTGGCTCATCCTGTTCCATGGCGTCAGCCTTCACATTATTCAGGCTTTTCTGCCTGATTTCCGGGCCGCCGGTAATATAGATCAGAATTAAGGACACCCTGCCCTGGAAAGGTTATCAGTAAAAGAAAAGGCTGGAGCACATCACCAACATGCTTCCGGCCTTTTATCAGTTTTACGTTCTTTCAGATAATATGGTCGGAAGTGACGTGATGAGTTGCTCGGAAGCTGGATAGCATCAGTGATGCCTTTCTTACTTTCAATCGCGAATGGCAAGTCACATATTGGAATAACGCAGATACTATAATAAATAGGTCTTGTTTTCAAGGAGGTAAAACATGGATTACATTTCACCGAAAGAAGCTTCGTTGAGGTGGAGCATTTCAGAACGGCGCATCCAAAAATTGTGCGAGGAAGGCCGGATTAACGGTGTAGTTCGGTTCAGCAAGGTATGGATTCCCAAAGATATCATAGCGGCGGGTCGTCGTCATACCGTTGGTCTGAAATCTGACGGAACGGTGACGGCTGTGGGTGATAATAAATATGGCCAATGTGATGTAAGCGGCTGGCGCGATATTGTGGCGGTTGCGGCGGGTAATGTTCATATGGCGACGAACACGGGTAATGCTCATACAATCGGTCTTAAATCTGACGGTACTGTGGTGGCTGTGGGTTGGAATAAGCATGACCAATGCGATGTCTTCGACTGGCGCGATATTGTGGCGGTTGCGGCGGGTTGGCGTCGTACCCTCGGTCTTAAATCGGACGGCATGGTGGTGGCTGTGGGTCGCAACACTTACGGCGAATGCGATGTCGGTGGCTGGCGTGATATGCTGGCGGTCGCGGCGGGTGACTGGCATACCGTTGGTCTTAGATCTGACGGAACGGTGACGAGTGTGGGTATTAATCGGTACGGCCAATGCAATGTAAGCGGCTGGTGCGACATAGTGGCGGTAACGGCGGGTTACCTTCATACCGTCGGTCTTAAATCGGACGGAACGATGGTGGCTGTGGGTTTGAATAAGCATGACCAATGCGATGTAAGCGGCTGGCGCGGTATTGTGGCGATAGCGGCGGGTAGTAATCATACCATCGGCCTTAAATCTGACGGTACTGTGGCGGCTGTGGGTTGGAATGAACATGGCCAATGCAATGTAAGTGGCTGGCGCGATATTCTGGCGGTTGCGGCGGGTTGCGCTCATACTCTCGGTCTTAAATCGGACGGAACGGTGGTGGCTGTGGGTGATAATAAATATGGCCAATGCGATGTAAGCGGTTGGCGTGGCATCCAACTGCCCGACTATTAGTTTTCAATATTAATAATACATATAATAATGAAAGCCATGCGCCGATTGTCACGCTTGTTAAGCCAATCCCTTATGATGTGAATATAGAAAAAGCCAGGGACGCGTTAACTCTAGCGGAATACCATGACCATTGTTCCCTATACGCCGGAGCTTACGAAGGCCAAGAAGGAATTTGGCATAGCAGTAATCGAAGGGAATATCGATTCAATGGTCGATTCGGAAAAAATATTAAAATGGAGTAAATCAATGGACATTTTAGCAATTAGTATAGTTATAATTATCTTCTTCTCATCGATGATACAGTCAATTACTGGATTCGGTTTTGCGATTGTTGGTACTCCGCTACTACTGTTATTTATGGAACCGAGGCAGGTTATTAGCTTGATGACTATTTGCGGTTTATTACTGAATCTTATGGTTATCATTAAGACTAGAGGACGGTCAGATCCAAAAGTAATATGGCCATTGTTTGCGGCAAGTCTATTTGGAATTGTACCTGGAGTATATATACTAAAGGTTATAGACCCTTCGATACTAAAGCTTTGTATTGGAATTTTGATTCTATTAGTAGCATTGTTCATGGCCTCAAATTATGTTATGACTATTAAAAATGAAAAATTGGCGACAATTTTAGTTGGTATCGTCAGCGGTTTTATGGGAGGTTCAACGAGCTTAGGCGGGCCACCAGTTGCGCTTTTTTTGATGAATCAGCACCAAGATAAGGAAGCTTTTCGTGCAAATCTCGTCCGTTTTTTTTGCTACGGTAATATTGCAACTCTAATTATAATGTATTGCATGGATACATTAGATACAGGTATATTTTCACATCTTATATATGCAATTCCTGGAGTTTTAGTTGGTGTATGGTTGGGGGAAAAGTCTTTTGCAAAAGTGAGTCCGAAATTTTTCAGATGGCTGACCTTGTTTATTATATTTTTTTGTGGTGTAGTTAGTGTTGTAAGCGTATTGGTAATACAATATAGCTAACTTGAAAAGGTAAAGGCTTTGTTCTCTTTGATTCTATTGATTAGAGGTGGAAAGACATGAATTGGAACTATGAAAATGGACGTATTTATAGCACCGATGAAAAGGGTGAATTGATGTGTGAGACTACGTTTATCCGTAAAGAAAATAGAGAAGTGAATATAGATTTTACCTATGTTAATCCTATTTTGAGAGGTAAGGGTGTAGCTGCGAAGATGATGGAAGTAGTAGCTGAGTATTTTAGAAAAGAAGGAATTAAAGCTACAGCTACGTGTTCATATGCTAATATTTGGCTAAAGCGGCATAGGAAACAGTATCCGGATATCTTATCCGAAGATACGAGTGATCAAGCCGTCTCCTGCAAGATTGACGGAAAACATTAACTAGTATAAGCCGTTGTTAGAAATACCTATTGAGTAGAAAATGGCTTCTGGTTAGATTGGAATATTGGTGAGTGTAAACTAGATAATGGGGTAGGATTATGGTAATAAAACCGCTTAACTATTCGTTTTTCCGACAACCGACGCTTAGTTTAGCTCGTGCCTTGTTGGGGAAATTGCTTGTGAAAGAAACTGAGTTAGGTACAGTCTCGGGATGGATCGTAGAAACCGAAGCCTACATTGGACCAGAAGATCGTGCAGCACATGGGTTTGGAAATCGAAGGACTAAAAGAACTGAGGTCATGTTTGGGCCACCTGGGTATGTCTATACTTATGTTATGCACACCCATTGCCTTATTAACGTGGTTAGTGGCGAGATCGGGTGTCCAGAGGCAGTATTAATTAGAGCTCTAGAACCATGTGGCGGAATAGACCTGATGTATCAACGGCGTGGAACAGGGAAAAAAGAACGAGAGCTGACCAATGGGCCGGGAAAGTTAACGAAATCCCTGAGTATAGTTAAGGAAGATTACGGGAGAGCGTTGTTCGAGTATCCACTTTTTATCGCCGAAGGAAAAGAAATGGGATCTATTGCGGTGGGTCCAAGAATAGGGATTCATAATAGCGGAGAAGCGGTACACTATCCTTGGCGTTTTTGGGTACAAGATAATCGCTTTGTCTCCAAATAATAGGGGGCCTAAGTTCAAAGAAGATTAGTTCAGAATGGGAAACATTACTTTTCTCTCGACGGGACTCATCAGAGTGAGAAGAAAATCCTCAAGTAGCTACTCCCGTAGTTGGTAAAATTCCTAAAGATCGATCTAAGATGCTTAAAGTACTGCAAGATACTATTGACGATTTTGATGAAGACGAATTAAGGCAATATCGAGAGCAATTAAAACAGTTGTAAGCTGCCACCCACTTACACCTAAGATTGTTGCAGGAAAACTATGCTTAAAAGGAGACTATTAAGATGATTTTCAGACAGGCGCTGCCGCAAGAGATAAATTATATCTTCAGTGAAGGGTATAAGGAGTGGAGAAAAAACAGGACCTTTGAACAATATTGTACCGATAATGCCCAGGAAGATGGGTATGGTACAAGGTATGTCCTAGATGTCGATAACGAAATTGTCAGCTCTCTGATAATACTGAAACTTAAGGATATTGTTGGGAAAAAAGCATATGGTATTGGGTCTGTATTAACACCAAAAATTCACGCCGGCAAAGGTTATGCCACGGAATTGCTAAAAAACTGCCTAGAAACAGAAAAAGAAGACGCCTTCATTTTTCTGTTTTCAGATATAAATCCTGAATTCTATAAGAGATTTAACTTTAAACTATTGCCTTCGAAATTTCAAAGATATGAAAAAAGCGTCTGCATGGTATATTGTAATGATGTTAACTGGAATGAACTTTTGAATTGTTCAATAGATGCAATACCCAACTATTTTTGAACTCTGTCAGAGGCGCATCAAAATATATCTGTAACGAATTGTGATTGTCGAGGATGACCCCTTTATGCGGGAAGAGTTAACTGATTTACTTCTGCTAAATTGCTGTTAAATGATTGAAAATAGTTGTAAAAAGTGTTATGCTACCAACGGTCAGTAGGCCCAAAATTAATGTCGTTACGACAGATTATTTAATTGCATAATTGCGATTGGGAAGATTATGTATTGAAGAACCTATTTTAATAGGTCTTTTTTCTTTATAAAGGAAGGTATTACCATGATAAAAGTTGATAACTTATCATTCTCATTTCCGCAAAAAGAGCTCTATAAAAAGATTTCATTTACGCTAGAAGAGGCACAACATTGCGCTTTTATTGGAACAAGCGGCAGTGGAAAAAGCACACTGATCGATATACTGATGGATCCAGATCGATATATGTTCGATGGCATATTGGAGATGGATCAAACGTGTAGAATTGGGTATGTAAGTCAGTTCTCGCAACTGGACAAAACTAAAGACACATCAGTTTTCGAATATATAGGGGAAGAATTCATTAAGATACAAAACGAAATAACAGCTGTTTGTACTGAAATGGAAACATCTTCGGATCTTGATTCTTTACTAGAAAAGTATCAACTCGCTTTAGACGCATTTGATTCAATGGGCGGGAATGATTTTGAAAGCAATATAAATAAGAAGCTAAATCTAGCAAACCTAATCAAGCAAAAAGATCTTAAGGTATCTGAGCTGAGTGGTGGAGAATTCAAACTTATTCAAGTGATGAAGGAAATGCTCAGTAGTCCAGACTTAATGATTATGGACGAACCAGATGTGTTTTTGGACTTTGAAAACCTAAATGCGATGAAGAATCTGATTAATTCTCACAAAGGAATATTGCTGGTTATTACGCATAGCAGATATCTATTGAATCATTGTTTTAACAAAATTATCCACCTCGAAAACATGGAGCTCCAAGAGTTTGAGGGGAGATATATTGATTATAACTTCTCATTACTTCAAACTAAAATTGAGTTACAAGAACTTAACGTCGTTGATGATGAAGAAATCAAGAGAAACGAGATATTAATAAACAAACTTAGAAAAAGCGCAACTTATATCGCCGACGTTTCTAAAGGGAAAAAACTAAAAGCTAGGGTTAAAGTTCAAGAAAGATTAGAAGCGCGTAGAATTAAAGCGCCATTTGTAGATATAAAGCAACCAGATATCAGGTTAGAAATTGGTCATGAAATCGAAGACACCATTATTTTAAACGTCAATAATTATAGCGTTGCCTTTGATGAGTTGCTTTTAGAAAATGTTAACTTTGAGATAAAATCTACGGATAAAGTAGCCCTTATCGGTCCAAACGGTGCTGGGAAAACGACGTTACTCCGAGAAATCTTTGAAAATAATCACAATTCAATTGAAATAAACGGTGACGTTAAAGTGGCTTATTTATCTCAGGTTCAAGGCGAAAGGCTAAATGAGTCTAATACGTTACTTGATGAGTTCTTCGATGCTGGGTTTAAAACCTATGATCAGATTAGAGCATATATTTCAAACTATGGATTTGAAGGGGAAGTCGTTAATCAAACGATAGGATCTTTATCTGGTGGAGAAAAGAATATGCTTCAATTGGCTAAAGTTTCTGCCAGTAAAGCAAACCTATTGCTTCTTGATGAACCGACAAGTCATCTAGACACCTATTCACAAATAGCACTGGAAAAAGCCATTGAAAACTATAAAGGTGCGATTCTCATGATCTCGCATGATTTCTATTCTATTGTAAACAGTATGGATTATGTTTTAATCATTGAAGATAAGACGATTAGAAAAATGAGTATACGAAAATTTAGAAAGATGATTTATGCTAGTCACTTTGATAGAGACTATTTAGAAATTGAACAAAAGAAAAAATCAGTTGAAACGAAAATAGAATTGGCTTTAAGAGATACTGATTTTGTTCTTGCAAAAGTATTGTCCGAAGAGCTAGAAGAGCTGATTAAGTTATTTTAAATCGAGAGATTCCGGTTCCTGAACGTGTAGACTACTCTACTCGACATAACTTACCAATGGCAGCAGTAGCAGAGATATGAAATAAGATGCCGGCTTAAACCACCATTCAAGAAGGAAGCGCATCAAAATATATCTATAATACAGGGATAAGCACACTTATGCGATTAGGGTTTTTATCCGATATTTAAAAAAAATAAACGCAAAATAACACCTTATCCCGAATTCGAGAAAAGGTGTTATTTTTTGAGAGTACGCTCTCTCACTCACTCACAACTATTCTTGCTTTATCGGTTGTTCTGAATCCTTGCATGACTTCAGGAGAACAAATTCACTGTCCTTGCTGTCTAAGTACATTTCCTCTGTTTGACGCTGTATCTGCTGAATTTCTTCAATGATATCCGTCATTTTGTTGAATAGTATACTATACATTTCTTTATAATTTACCAATGTTCGTCACCTCAATAGTGGTTTACATACACTATTTTATGCGGTTTCCGCATAAAAATCAATATGCAATTATCGCATACTATAAAATAGTGTTGGGGTGAATACCATGTACCAACGATTACGTGATTTGCGTGAGGACAGGGATTTTAATCAGCAAGAGCTTGCCACCTTGCTGAAGGTAAGCCAAACAACCTATTCAAGATATGAAAGCGGTGCCCTTGATATTCCTAGTACCTCGCTTATTAAACTTGCTGAATTCTATAAGACTAGTATTGACTATCTGGTGGGACTGACCAATAATAAAAAACCCTACCGCTAAGAGAAACAGTGAATTTTTTTCAAGCTCTCGTGGGATCTTCGCTAACAACTTGCTTTGCCCATAAAATATCGGGCCGTAATAAATATCGACCGTAATGTCGAACACTGTGAAGAATCCAGACATTAGTAGCGCTGATAACGGCGAGGTGATGTTCTGAAAATAGAACAGGAAGAACGTGTCATTTGAGCAGATAACCAATAAAAGGAGCGAACCTAAGAAAATCTTAGGTTTCGCTCCTTTTATTACTCTGATCTACATAGAAATGTCTGAGTTAAGTGCTAAGATTTACGCAGAGTAAGATGCAATAAAAACATCATACAGAAAGTCCGTGCGAATGGTTGTAAATAAGAATCGAATGGCAGGATGAATGCTGCTCTTGTTATTATTTTATCGATGTCGAGGACGATCTTCTCACTCGAGGTCAGTAAGGATGGAATGTCAATACTCTTGAAATATTTCAGATAAATCTATACTTATTCTACTTCTCTGGCTCATTTAGCGTGTTTTAATTCGAAGTGCTAAAGTCCGTTTTTCTCTCGCTTACGCCGATTTACTATGGTGTTTGTTTCGAGTTTCTCCTATTCATTCTCGTCTTGTCCTTGGGGCCAACAATTTCCCCGATTAATGCTAGGTTAAAAACTAACACCTTATCCCGAATTAGAGATAAGGTGTTAGTTTATTTTAGCTTAGTCCTGCTCGGTGCCAACCACCGTGTTCTTTCTGAATTAGGAAAATACTTCCTGTAATTCTAGTATAAGATCGGAAAAAATTTACCGGAATAGTAGCTCCGTCGAATCGTAATATACACTCCATTTCGAATCCAAACTATAAAGTAACTTGAGAATTTCAGCCACGGCTGTATAGAGTTCTGGTGGGATCTCTTGATCAATATCAATTTTTATTAAAGCTTCGACTAATTGGGCATCCTTTTGTATTGGAATACCTAGTTCCTGAGCAGCTTCGATTAAATATCGTGCAACTTCACCTTGCCCAGAGGCTACTATCTTTGTGGCCCCGCTTTGATCGTAAGCTAATGCAACTGCTTTTTCTTTCATGCCAATACGTCCACTCCGTTCTTTGCCTCTCCTTTAAGCAATGTATGAAATTCCGGATTATCTAAAGGTTTGATATGAATAGAGGTTAAGTTAATGCCTATCATTTGAAAGTTCTTTTTCACTTCGTCCATCAGACCATCAAGAAGTATTGATAAAGCGTCTGGATTTTTCGTTAATAGACTTAACGAAAGTTGATTCATAGAAAAGAAAGCATCAATGCCAATCGGTCCGAGATTAAGTGTTTCAGTTTGTAAGGCGATACGACAATGTTTAGGATCAAGCTTACCATTTTTACGACTTCCCTGAATGGCAAGCTTGATTGATTTGACTTCATGGTCTTGTCTAATTGGAATTTCGGCTAACATATAACCATTACCATCCACACCAGTATCGTACCATAATTGCTGGCCTGTAATCTTATCTAATAATTGATTAATGACCGATGAAGAGGGATGAGTGTTCTTCAGGCCAAGAAGCTGGGCCTTTAGGGTATCTTTTAACTGAGCAAGTTCCTCTGAATCTCCCCCTTGTCCTTTGATTAAAATGTCAAACAATCGGTGCTCATAATTTATCCCTAGTTGTTTTAAAAAGGATTTTAATTGTCCTGCTGTTTCTTGATTTGACAGCCCTTTTAAGCTGGGTATTAAATCGTTAAATTTATGTAATAGTTCTTCCGGAAGATCGGAACTTTTAAGAATTTCTGGATATGAAGCAGTCTGCGCATCGTTTAATAAATAAACAAATAACTCATTATTAGGTAAACCGCGATTAGCCAATACCGTATTTAACGTGTTTGATAGGACGGATTCCGCCGGTTTCTGAACTTCAGTATCTTGGCTTAGCACTAACGAATTGCCCACAAAGTTTTTAACAATAGCCTGAAATTTATCCCCAGGTTTTGCTTCAAAATCTAAAAGGGCTTGAACTGGTTTTTCATTAACCAAAATAGACGCTTTGCCATCTTCTACCTGGCTTAACATTTCGATTATTATCGTTTGCCCTATTTGAAACGTGTCCTTGCCAGGTATAACTATAACAGGTTTCTGAACTTCAGTATCCTGGCTTAGCACTAACGAATTGCCCACAAAGTTTTTAACAATAGCCTGAAATTTATCCCCAGGTTTTGCTTCAAAATCTAAAAAGGCTTGAACTGGTTTTTCATTAACCAAAATAGACGCTTTGCCATCTTTAACCTGGCTTAATATTTCAATTATTATCGTTTGCCCTATTTGAAACGTGTCCTTGCCAGGTATAGCTGCAACCGGTTTCTGAACTTCAGCATCCCGGCTTAGCACTAACGT